>Ga0214544_1000168_pt1 | contig 101292 bp, 59 predicted proteins | sample CNSS3metaG_FD_160074 | JGI IMG/M metagenome (GOLD analysis project Ga0214544, IMG submission 160074) | Root nodule microbial communities from cowpea collected in UCLA plant growth center, Los Angeles, California, USA - CNSS3 | ecosystem: Host-associated > Plants > Roots > Nodule | place: USA...
GAGATTATACCCGTTACCCGGTGGGGATGGGGATGGGAAAAAAGTTTGATACCCGTTGGGTTTGGGTATGGGGATGAATTTTTTATGCGGGGATGGGTATGGGATAGCGAAACCCGTCCCCGCCCCGTTGCCATCCCTACTACGGTATGCTTTTACTCCTTTAGACTCCAAATTAAGTATGGTAAATTTTTGATTATAGTGTATGTTTTATTTATTTTTAATTACAATTTACTTAAATATTGACTTTCTAACTGTAGTTTTTTTAATGACTCTAATCTATTAAAGCTAACCATTAAATCAGAATAAGGAATGCTCGTAATTACTAGAAATATATAAAGTATTATAGTTTTTCTTTAATACTTCACAAACGATATTTATTCTAGGTAATCCAAAGACACAGATAGGTAACGAACCAGCTTGAATTTCCTTAAAGTACATATTTGTTTGTTATCAATCTAACATCAAACTATTACTTTATATAAAAATTATTATTAAGTATACTTTATATCAACATTATTTTTAAGTATTTTGCAATTACATTCTTAGCATTCTTCCCAGTTCAATTTATTTAACACTAAGACATCTCTTAATATCTAAGAACCGTATATATTTGCTATATAATTATTTGAATATATTCTGGGACAGGTGAAATGTCATTGTAGATACAAATGGCGACATGACTTGGAAAATATATAAAAATAAAACATAATATGTGAATAAGATCATTAAGATTACCTATGGTACATAATAAATATAAAAAAAATTGCAAATCCTATGGATATGTGTATTGGAGATTAAATCTTGGAAAGCTGAAATTATAGTTAGAAAAAAGAACCACCAGGGAACCCCACCCCTTCTTCAATGAAGAAAAGTCTCATTGAATAGAAAACCATATACAGCATGTAGAAATGACCCTGACATGATGGCTCCACCTTTTAACATACATCAAGCTTTTTCTATGGAGTGTTCTTGTTCAAATCCAATGTAACAATCGGAGACCAAAATCAGTTTTACACCCTGCAAGACAATATTAGCAAACACATGCAAGACAATATTAGAAAACAGTCGAGAAATACGGAGTGACAAATGTTCTATTTTTTGTTTGTTGGAAAATGAAAAACTGATGGTTGAAAATATTTTCACTTCAACTTCTCATCATCCCTTCATTATTTCCGGGTCAATTTTGGGTGTTACAAGACCCTAGTGATGAAAATGTAAATGGTGGACAATTCACTTCTACCATGTAGACAACATGTATGGGAGACATTGTGTTTCTTGGGAGTTTTGAACAGAGTCCATATTATTTGTTCATGAGTGTATGAAGAAAAGAACAAGAGCTAAAGGAGAGCCACAACTTGGATGGATAGAAATCATTTACCTGAAGGTTAGCTGGAGTCGAAGGCAACTTCATTGAGGTATTTAAGTGATCTGGAAAAGAGACTCTTTTCAAAGCATATAGCTCAGATGTAGAGGTATTGGCAAGAACCAACCACCACTGTTCCTCTTTTATCTGTGTCAAGAAAATTGTAAATAATATTGACCGCACACAGACTAGAAATCATAACAAAATATTTTTTTAAAAGAAAAAAAAGAACCTTTGGATATCGAGGAACAAATGCTCTAGAGGAGTGTCGTCTTGAATTGATCTTCTCTAATCTGATATTTAATATGTCAGACCTCTCACCATCACCGTCCCTGTCCCTCCTCTGAACCTTTAATTTCACTTTAATATGAGGGAAATGTTGTAGATCCTGGTCCAAATAAGAGAAACATAAACAAATTGAAAATATAACATCTATATACATAAATTAATTGTCATATCTTATAGATTGTGTTAAATGCGAAAGCCTGGTTTTGAGGAGAGAAAGCTTAATAGATTTCATTTGTTAACTTAAAAGTGGACTTCACCTAATTCAATCCTAAAATACAGTTGAAGGGAAAGAATTTTAGCCATATTTAAGGAGTGTTTGAAACATTACCAAAACCAACAAAAAATGTAAGGTTTAAAACTGATTGAAGGGACTAACAAACATTAAACCTACATAGAGATCCTACATCGACCTTACAAGCAAGGTGCAAACCTCGTCTTACTCGCCAATTTTATAGAATTGAGTTAGGATTAAAGTCTACTTCTTAATATGGTATTGGAGTCATTTAGAGCTTATCCTACTCAAGTTCATTGGGGTTGTTGTGTACTTGCTATTGGACTTTTGTTAGACCACCCACAAATATCTAATCTCACACTCAAAATGTTCATTCCTCGATTAATGTGCTGATCTCACATCAAACAAGGATATGATCAAATCATAATATATGAATGAGATTCAAACTTCATCTTATAAACCAATTTTGTAAGATTGAACTAAGCTTAAAGTCCACTTAAGACTATCTAGCATATTTTATAGATTTATTACACATCTCAATAATGCACAACAACCCATGGGTTGCAACATTGTCTATATGAAGAAAAAGAGTTTTCATCCAATTTTTTAACATCTTCCTATTCCCTGCCCATAATTAAAAACGTTTTACATTTTAAAAAAATAAGTGTATTTGACATGAACTCTACATAGAATATTTAGATAAACACAAAAAAGTCAGTTCCCATTTGTTTAGTTCTAAATAAAGCACTTCTTTTTGGTTTTATTGTTTGAAATACTCCATATATTTTATCCTTTGTCAAATTATACTAGTCAAAATCACATCAAACGTCCATTATATTTCTGTTAATTATTGGATGGATAATAATAGACTTAACTCTAAAATTATAAATAATTATGTTCTTAGTCCCTAAAATTTAAAATAAATTTGAACTTGGTTTTCCAAATTTTAAAAAGTTCATTTTAGTCCCCAAAATTTTAGTCTCTAATTACTAAATTTGACGGACTAAAATGATTTTTTTTGGGTAACCAAAAGTGGATTCATTTCAAATTTTATGCATGAAAAACATAATTAACTTAATAAAAACCAACGCGGGAAACACGTTCACAGTTATAGCTAGAGGGACTAAAACTGTAGTACATTTAAATAAAAATCTAGAATGAGCATTTAAAAATAAAAGTTATTAGCACTATTTACCTGGTGCAATCTTGAAGCTGGGAAATTTGCAGTTACAGTCTGCAGGGCTGTTTTGGGAATCTCTAGTAATTCCTGTACACTAGAAATTCCTCTTTGGCTAAGAGAACTTATCAGATCTGTATTCATGCATGGAAGCATCCATAAGGAAGAGTCCTTGTCAAACCACAAGCCCTAAAATCAGGTCACAAGATTTCAGGTCACTATGAGCACAATTTTATTGAAAGCACAGATTTCAAATATATGCAGTGGAACAATCAAAGGAAAGAAATAATATTTTTTTGATACAATGATGACTACAAATACAGTAACTTGTCTTGGTTGACACAAGTTACAAACAAATGATGAAAGAGGTTATGCTGTATCCAGTTCTAATCTCCATCCCCTTCAAAATGAGAACTAAAGGAATTAAACCTAAATAATAATATTACACTGCAACACCAGAACATTCTAGCTTTAGCACTTAAAATCAAGTTCTTATTTGTCCATTACTATAACCAAGTAAAGTGGTAAGAAATTAATCAGTACCTTTAAATCATACGATTTGTGGATTATATGATACAAACTACAAATTAAATCATGGAAATGACATGAAAAGCAACTACTCATAAGTCATCAACTATGCAAAGCAACATGTAAAGTGGCTGTTGCTGCAAGTGGCTATTACATTTTGGATTTGGAGATCATGGTTTCATAATTCTAGGGACGGTAAAAAGATTTGTGGACCCAAACCTTTGGACACTCTGAAATGCAAATGTAACGTGGTACAACTGTTATATCTGAGGCAGTTATTTAGTATTTATTGCTGACGATGTCGTCTATCATTGGATAATGAAGCTTTAATTTAGTGCGTATTTTGACCTCAATTGGCATACTTTTAGAAAAGCTTTGGATCAAAATATTTAACAAAAACCTTAAAGTATTTTATTAAGTCTAAAATAGACAGATATTGAGAAAAAAATTGCCCTATCTAGTTCCATATAAACCATCTAATTGCCAAGAATGAAGAAAGAGCAGCTGCAGAATAAAGCTGGAAAGAATAATACCTGCATGACCATTTGCAGAAGGCGCATGCAAGTAATCGAGCTAGAAAGCCACCCACTGTTTGCACATATATCAATCATTGCCTGAATTATGCGTATACTCTGATCTAATACGGATTTCAAGTCCGTGACATAGTCACTAATTGGTAACTCCAATTGAGAAAAATGAGCCTGTGCCCCAAAAACTTGTATGGTTATGTATATAAGCAAGGAAAGTTAAAAGAATTGTACCATTCTAAGTTAATGGTTGACTGACCTGAAACAGAAGATTTGCTTTGATGTGAGGGTCGTCTAGACGGTTCTTGTCCACTGGATATTTAACTTTCTCAGAGAGAGCTTCATTGTATTTTTCCTACAAGAAAAGAACAATATACCAAATTTTGGATAACATTATTTTAGATAGGCAATAGTGTTCATATATATAAAAATAAGAGGAAGCTTTGCAGCAAAGTAATTACCAGAAAGATGGTTTGTTTTGGAGCATGATTCAAGAAAGGGGATGCAAAACAGTATTTAAAAAGAATTCCATACATCATGGGCAAGATTCGATGGTGTTATGTAGTATGCTTCAGTTTAGATTGATAAAATTTCAGAATAAAGGGATGGCATACCCATTGAAAGCTAGGAAAGCCTCTGAACTCAAAGACCATTTATAAAGGACTTAAATAAAATTTTCCTCAAAGGGCAAGAGGAGCCTAACTTACACTTAACAAAGGCGAGAACAAGATTTGCTCAACTAAACCAACCCCTTAGAATTTGGAATGCTTCAAATTGCTGTATAACTAATAAATTTATTCTTTAAAAATGACTAACTCATTATTTTAGACAATTTATTTTGGAGAAGAATTTTAAATTATAAATTGAAACCACAAGTTTCATGAAGCTATTAAGCTATTTATATAGATTTTTCAGTCATTAGATGAAACAATTCACATTTCATTTCCTCCTTTTTGAAACAAAAGGTGAAATGATGCATTTCACTAGGCTAAAATTATTTTTTCAACACCAGGATATTGAGTTCCATCTTGTGACAGCCATAGGTATAAGTTCTTCATTTTATTTTCTGCTATCTTCTTCACAGAATTTATAGTTTTTCTTAGAACTTGGGTTAGGACAAACTTGACCAAGCAAAATCAGCTCATAAGTTGCAAAGGTTATTCCCCACTTCTATACCATAATTTGGCCATATCACTACTGGACGTGGAATCTCCAACATACACATATCATGCCAAGGACTAGAGATCTCAAGTAAAAAGTTTGTAGGACTCAACGTTTGACTTGGCCAATTAGAATAGCAGAGCCTATGGCCTAGCCTGTTAGCCTATTTAGAGGCCTTTTTTATATTTCACCAAGTAAATATACACCTGAGTCATATCCCAGTGAGGATACTGTGCAAAAATCAGAGATGATAGGGGGTTGTATCTGGGGCGTTCTTAGACTTGGTAAGCATGCTAATGGGTAGTTTTGTAATATCATGGGGTCGCCTAAAGGAAGATGGGTCTGCTGCGCCAGGTGGAGCCAGTCAAAAGGGTGGAGAAGAATTTATGAGGGGGAACAAGAAAACTTTTGCACAGACCTTGAATAACACCTTTGACGTTTCATGAGCCAAATTCCTACTCCTTGTGTCAAGGGAGATCTTGATACTGCAGATTAACAAGGAGGACTACATGGCTGGTTTTAAAGATTGTAAGAACCACTTACATGGTTGCATAACTCTTCACAAAGGGGAAAAACCCATGATCCATCTTGAGTTTTGCTCCAAAATCAGAAAACCTTCGTCTTCTTTAGGTACGTGAAAGGCCATCCCTCAAGGGAAAGGGTACTATGAATTTGGGTTTTACTCAAAGGAGGATATGAAGCATGTCCAGGAAACAGGATCTTGGAGTCTTTTACCTGGAGTGTCAAGGGTTTTTTTCTAGACGAAGAACTTCATCTCAGCTATGGTGAAATTAACATAAGCCCAGTGTTGGGTGAAAGTATCCATGGAGTACAGGAAACCTAGAGCATTATTCTCTATTGCCAGAGGAACTGGAACAACTCTTTCTTTGGGTGATTGCACGGTGGCCAGATCAAGAGGTTCTTTTGCAAGAATTTTGTCGTTGCAAATTATGGTGGAGAGAAAAGGCTTTGCTTTGGTGGTTAATCTGGAATATTTCCATAATTTTATGTTTTGTTTTGTTTTGTTTTTCTTAATGCTATTTTCCTATGAAAGCTTAATGCTTTCATGAGAGAAATTCATATATAAAAAATGTTTACTTAAGTTTTAAGTCCTTCATAAATTTGAATGTTTTCAATTGAGTCTATTAAATTTTTTCTGTCTATTGGTATTAAAAAATTTTAAATGGGTGACTATTATCTTGTCTCGTCATCTTCTTCTTTGTCTCCATGTGTTAAAAAATGTAAAATTTTGTGATTAATATAAAACAATATTGTGAGAGTGACTTCTATCGTTTTAATATTGTCTTATATTATATTAACTACCAAACCTCCAATTTCTTAACACATGAAGACAAGGAAGCAAGACGAAGGAACAACATAATAACCTCGACACCCAATTGATGAAAAAATTAAATGAAAGGAACACAATTGAAAATTTTGAGTATTCAATGGACAACAAAAAATTTAATAGAGACTCAACTGAAAATACCCAAATTTATGAGAGACTTAACACTTAATTAAGCCAAAAAAAAAACAATGAACAACCAATTAGTTAAAAAGATCATCCAGTCTAGTCACAAAAATTTAATAAATTATAATATTTTATTTTATTTATGAAATGAATATATTAATTTAGAAAAACATTAACTACAAAATTTAATATATATATATATATATATATATATATATATTATTATATTTAATTTATAGACTTAATAGACATTATTATAACATGAGGCCATAGGCCTCTGTTAGGCAGCCTGACCTATTGCCAACCCTAACAAGTAGTCCTATAATATAGATTGGTGGTTGTAATCTAATTGGCCCAAGAACAATTGATAGAAGAAAGCTTTAATACCATCTTAAAATTACTCAACCCCACAAAATCAATTTGCAAAGTGAGGATTATCATCCATTTAAATACTTTAGTTTGATGATTTCCAACAATTGTGATCATTTCAACTAAGCAAACAAATTTCTTGCTTACTATATAGCAAAACTGTAGTAATCTTATATGCACAAATTAGATCATCACACAAGTAGGCACAAATTAGATCATCACACAAGTAGGCACAAATCTTGTAAGTTGTAACTATTGTGCAGTTGACTTTAGAGATCAAAGTACAATTGATAATGAATGATGACAAAATCCATAAATTAGAATTTTACATATTTGTGGTTTGATATCCCTCCCCTCACATATTTACAAAAGTCTGAACTTCACAATATTTTGATTAAAAGGTTATCAACTCCAATCTTTATAGCAATTAGAACAGTTACCTCATTATGACGCACAGGTAGTTCATCAAATTCAGAAGCAGCAGATAAGATATGCAAAAAGACCTGCAGAATGAGGGAAAATTTATGCATTAAGATTTTAAAGAATTAAAATAAATGATAATTCAAACAATGAAGGTGTCAGAAAGTCCGAAAAAGGTAAAATTGTATGTCTTACTTCGAGTGATGTATCTGGACCTATGTTAGAACCAAACATAGATACAGTCATGTAGCTGAGGTAATACTGAGATGCAATTGAACCCAACATCATGGGCTCCACCTTCTCTTCATCCATTTTTATGCATCCGCTGTCTTCCAAATCCTCAAATGTGTTCTGCACTAGGCTGTTAAAAGAAAACTGTTTAGCCAAAATAACCCTGTCGAGGACAGTTACAACACTACTTTCAGCCTCTGGCAGATAAAGTGAGAAATAAACTTGCATCTTCGAAAGGGAAAACTGTTGAGTATGATGGTCAGGGTCCAGTAGAACTCTGATTGCAGTTATTTTGCCTCTATGATATATTTTGGGAAATACTTTTTGGACTCTTGATAAAGGAGATAAAATCAATTTTTGGAATGACTAGGGTGTTCATCAAGGTGCATATCTAAGCAAGTAGCTGTGCCATATCACAACAGAGTAAAGCTCTCAGCCACACTGCAATCTGCTCAGGCTTAGGTGATTTGTCGGGTCTGATTATATTTGAAGGACTGGATGTCCTGAATTGGAAATTTCAGTTTCCTCTCACTCAGATTTGAGTAAAATCATCTGGTCAGCTGCTGTTCCACCAGCAAAGTCTCTGGTTTTGTGGAAAATTATGCCTAACAGAATGCCTACTGATACAGCAGTGCAGGGGTGTTCATCTTTGTTCAATGCGCTCCTTGCGTAGAAAAGGAGAGGAATCTTTGTATCATTTCGTTTTTGAGTGTCTACTATACTGTATAATTGGTCCTGGCTGAAGCAAATTTTAAATGATCTAAATTTCAGTTCTGCGCTTCTTATCAATTTTTTAAAGCAAAAACACAGCCCTCTGGTTAAACTCATTCGGCTGGCTGCAGTTTCTGCCATTGTTTGGATGATTTGGCACATGAGAAATCACTCAAGATTTCAAAATCCTGTTGATTTAAACACTGCAAGTCCTTCTACTACTAATTTGGTTAGACTTGTAAGTAATTTTTCAACCAAAAAGATGCATAATACGGAATATGGTTTTAAGGTTCTAAAACTTTTTGGCATCAATTCAATTCGGCCTGGGAAATCTTCTTCCTTTATGCAAGTTATTTGGAGGTTTCCAAGAGTAAATTTGAAAAGGCTAATAGTGATGGAGCGGCTAGAGGTCATCCAAGTTTAGCTCCTTGTCCTGGTCTTTTAGAGGAAGTAGAGGGAAATACATTGGCAGCTTCTCTTCTATTTTGGGCATTCATAATTCCATGTATGTAGAATGTATGGGAGCTGTGATTCAGGATGGAGTGTGATTCAGCTTTGGTTTGCCAAGCAATTTCATCGCCGTCAATGGTTCCTTGGATGCTAATAGGAAGATGGCGAAAATGTTTGAAATTTTGTAGTGATATAGTTTAAAGTTTCATATATTTTTTGGGAAGGGAATCATTGTGCTAATATATTGATTAATTTAGACTTGGATAATAGGGAAGATTTTAAATGGTACACAGTCATGCCTCCGGTTATCAATTTAGATTTTTTTTTTTCATAATAGATATCAAGTTCCTATGTTTAGGAAGTTTAGCTTCTTGGGAAGTTTGGTCTTGAATTTTTTGTTCATGGGTTTGGTTTGGGCCCCTCATGATTTATTTTATTATTTTTTATTTTTCCTTTAATAATATTTTTCATGTAATGACAAATGACATATGTACTTTGGGGTGTCAACCTAACTGAGATAAAAAGAAACAGTTATAAGTCATAACATGAACTTAAAAAGCAATGATTTCAAATCATTACCTAGACAAATATGAATTCAGAAACTCGGAGTCAGCATTCTCCAGTCCATAGTATGCAGGATTTACCATCTGTCATAAAATGCCCATTAAGCACGTATGTAGAAAACTCATACAACAATAAATACAGAAAGAATTCTTGTTCGTTATTTAAATCCCTGCAGAAATTTTATATAAAAATTCACCTTTCAAGCAGTCAGTTAATTTGATAAACAGTAACCCATTAACCTCCTTTCAAACATCAATATTTTTAACCCATTAACCACCTATCTCCTCCTCAATTTCAACTTTTTTATTTAGAAAACTAAGGGCTATAAGATTCTCACATGCCGGACTCACACACAAGTGTGCACAAATGTACATGGTGTATGCACACATATAGAGGGAGAGACTGTTTTGTACAACCCATTTGCTAATTTCATGTCAAATTCAACTAAAATGACTATAATACCTCGCTTGGCTATAAATTGCTAAGCTATCATGAAACGTGCCAATTGTCTGCAATCTTATTTAGCAATAACCTTTCATTTCCATCAAATTTCCTTGGCTATAGTGCTGAACCAGAAATCTCTATTTCTCAGGCCATAATTGCTTTCATTTTTCTAGACGGGGATGATATGGAAGGATGTTGCAAATAGAATATTATTAGGATAAAAGTATTCTCAATATCTCCCTAGTAATTAGGAAAAAATATCCTTAGAATTTTCCTATTCATTTCACCATATTTCAATTTCTGTTTTCAGTAAATGGTGTGATTGTTATCAATAAAATAATTCTTTATTTTCTAGCATTTTTTAAGTTGATATTAGAGCTCCCAATATTCGCAGCCCTATTTTCGTTGCCACGTTAACTGCCATCATTGTCATTGTTCACAATCGATGTTCAAGTCAGTGGTAGGCCAAAAATGTGTGCTCCACTCGTGACCGCCTAAGACCGGGTTGTCAAGACGAGACCCCTTGAGAACCAAGTGGAGGTGATATCCCATTCAACTATGATTTGGTTATATTGACAAACAAGTTTTTTTGTTAGAAATTCAAGTGATAAGGATTGAATCTTTGTTATCTCCTTGTTTAGTGTTCATTAATGTTTAGTATGGAACCTTTTAAAGAGGAACTTGCTTAGTGAATATAGTATGATACACGATACTAATATTACGATATGATACTATTCTCCACCTCCACGATACAAATCGCTTGAAGACTCGTTTCTGCTCCCATATCGTGTTTGTGTTAAACAATTTGATCTTCGAATCATTCCAAATCGCCCTGAATCATAGCTTGAATCGTAGCATCTATGGGTAGAGATGCTACTCATAGTGGCACCTCTCCTGACAGCTACTCCTACTGCAACGACTCTCTTTACGACGCCTCTCATGATGCCTTAGTCCCTCCTGATTAGCATAGGCCATACTAGATGAACTAAGTGCTCTTCAGAATAGTGGAATTTGGGAGCTTATCCCATTACTGTATGGGAAATTTGTTGTTTGTTGTAGATGGGTTTTTGCCATCAAGGTTGGTCTTGATGGTACTATTGATCGCCTCAAAAGCCCGTCTTGTGACCTAAGGTTACACAATTTTTTGGGTTGGATTATGGTGATACTTTTTCGCCCATGGCAAAGATGGCTTTTGTTCGTTTATTTATAGTCATGGCTATTTTTCAACAATGATCTCCTTATCAACTGGATGTCAAAAATGCATTCCTCAATAAAGATTGGCAGGAAGAAATTTATATGGAGCAACCTCCAGGAGTTGTTGCTTAAAGGGGTCTTCTGGGATGGTATGTCGTCTTCGCAAATCTTTATATGGCTTAAAACAGTCTCCTAGGGTCTGGTTTGGAAAATTTTGCAACGTTGTTCAACAATTTGGAATGACTCAGTGTGAGGTAGATCATTCAATCTTTTATCTTCACTCGAGTGCTAGATGTGTCTACTTGATAGTATATGTTGATAACATTGTTCTTACATGCAGTGACAACCATGAGATCTCCCAAATAAAACATCTAACCACCATTTTCAAACCAAAGATCTTGGCAAACTCAGATATTTCTTGGGTATTTATGTGGCACAATCCAACGATGGTATTGCTTTATCTCAAAAGAAGTATGCATTGGATATTTTGGAGGAAACTGGGTTGATTACCTAATACAAACTTCTACCAAATCAAGAGGAGCCCATGTTAGATCCTGTGCAGTATAGAAGTTGGGAAATTGAATTATCTTATATTTACTCGTCCTGACATTTCCTTTCAGTCAGTGTGGTAGGCAAATTTCTTAATTCTCCAATGTGAAGATAATTGTAATGCAATCATCCGTATATTAAAATACATTAAAGGATCTCCTGGAAAAAGAATTGTTATATGGTTTCAATAACCATAAATGAGTTGTTTGTTATTCAGATGTTGTTATTCATATAGAGCTATGGCCTCAGACACTTGTGAACTAGATTGGCTTAAGCAAATGCTTAGAGAGTTACAATTTGGAAATGTCACTCAAATGACACTTATATGTGATAACCAAGTTGTTCTTCATATTAGTTCTAATCCTGTCTCTCATGAGAGGACCAAACACATTGAAACTAAGTTCATTAACTCAAGTGATTAGTTAACATCTATTTTCACGAGGACTGATAATTAATTATATTTGTAACAAACTTTATACATACAATTTGTATGCACCAGCTTGAGGAGGAGTGTTAGATATCTTAGATTATTACATATCTTATCATTATCTTTTAACTTCAGTTACTTTGTTATTATTCCTTATTTCCTTTATTATAAATACAGTAACATATGTGTATTAAGGGAGATTAATCGCATCCAGTCTTTACTATATTCAATGTTATCAATAAATAATTCTTTATTTTCTTACATTTTTCAAGTAAAGTTAATATTTGTAATACTAATACTAAATGACTCTGAAAATTTTGAGAAAAAGCATATGACCAATTAGTACTTACCAGTCTACGAAATAAGTATGTCCATGTAAGATAATGCACTGCGTCTTGTTTATGACAAATGGTTCCAGAAATAATTTCAGCGTTAATGTGATTGTGCAAATACTCCCTCAAACTGCTCTCAACAGGAAAGGGTTCATACAAGAACTGCAACATAAAAGAGAAAACAATATTCTCAGCACATTAGGCTAAAAATGAAAAGATAAATATAATCAGCAATCTCAATTTTGACCTTTTTATAGAAGCTCTTCTTGGGTTCATGAACAAGAATAACAGCTTTCCCATGTTGATCAAACTGAGGGCGTCCAGCACGACCCATCATTTGCAAAATATCAGTGATTGGAAAATCAACATACCTCTTTGCTTTTCCATCATAGTACTCAGTTCCCTGCAAAAGATGCAAAGTATTGTTGAAATAAAATGTTGAAGATAAACACCAGGAGAGATTCAAATATTTTATCCCACTTTCCTGTCAGCATAACTGTGACAGTTTTTCCTGTCAACATCATTGTGACAGCTCATTTTCCTGAGTTGTTAGTATTTAATTGGTACACAAGGAAAGTTTACAAAATATCATGTTCCCAAATGGTGGTTCTGGTTCACCTCACACTTAGTAGAATATCCAAATACAATAGGATTTTATTATACTATCTATACCATTATATAAAGGGGATTCTGCCTTCTAGTATGAAAAATGTTTTTTCTACTAATTTTACCTATTAAATAATTGTTTTTTAAAATTAAAACAATTACCTTACCAATTTTATCCTTTAAATGACCTTTTTTAAACAAATATTTTTTTAACTAAAGCAACTATCTATAATAAAAAAAATTACCAACAAAATAAATAAAAATCTATATACAGTAAATAGTAAAAAGTATTTGTTTATTTTTATCATATTAATAATAATAATTTTACAATATTTTCTTATTATGAAAAAAAAAAATGAACATACAAGTGCATAGTGCATGTGTTTAACTAGTTAATAATAAAAGAAGTGGTAGGAGTCATGGACGCACCCTTGACATGGTCAAGGATCCCAAAATCTTACAAGCCAAGAACAAAATAGTATCCCTACCCCCACCACCACAAGGTTTACGCAATAATAAGAAAAATGAGTTTGCTTTGCTATTCAGCCCACACAGGTAAAATTAATGAATTTGTTGTGAAATTAAAAAAGGAATAATAATAATAATAATATAATAATAATAATACTAATAATAATAATAGAAATAGTATGACAGTAGTATTTTGTTGAGAAGAGAGAAATTGAGAAGGAATAGAAGAATTCTGTGTCTTGAGTGGAAATGGTGTTGTTAGTTGAATATTAAATGCAATATTAAAAGTTGTTGGTAGTATATTAAATGTATTAATAGAAGTTATTAGAAACTATTAGAAGCTTTTAGAAGATTCTAGAGATCTATTGTAATTATTACTTTAGGGTTTGAGTTCTCTATATATGGAGAAGTTGATGTACGGTTTCACGTGGAATTAACAAAAATAAGAATCTTCTTTCTTCCAAATTATTCCTTTCAAGTCATGGGTATTCCTATTTATATAGAAGAACAAACCCAGTAATAAGAACAAAATAATATCAAATGAAAAATATTTGGTAAGGTATTTCTCTACCAAACAGTGTTATCGATATTGAAAAACGAAAAATATAACAAGTTATGGCAGAAGCATTATAGTCAAAAGAAATACAATGTATGAATATAGATAACTTTAAAAAATGGCGAGGGGGGCAGCAGTGAGCAGCAATGAACATTGAGGTCAGCACAAGCAGCGGCAATGAGACTGGAGAAAAATATGGAGAGGTGTGGGTAGAGTGTGAAAGTATTAGGTTAAATTATAATATTTTTGTTGGTTCAGATATGACCCAATTTGCAACAAAATTATCATTTGGGCTTTCACCCTACTAACATAAAAAAAAAAAGAGATAATTAGTGTTCTTTCTTTTGCCCTGTCCCACCATCCTTGCAAATGGAGTTTTCTTCTCCTGCGCCACTTTTTTTGCCTTCCGTGTTAGTAAACCGTGATGCAAAAAACAACCTGCATCACCACCTAAAACATCAAAGAGTGCAACAGTGGCTAGAAAGAAAACCACTAAAACGCTGTCGGAGAGCACAAATGGTCATCGGCAAGGAAGAAAACCACTAGGAGGCTGACGGAGAGAAGAAATGGTCATTGCATAGCAAGGTGGTTGCCGAGTGGAAAAAGCTCAACAAAAAAAAAAACTAGACAGAAAATGTTGGTGATGAAAAAGAACACCAGTTGTATCACTGAAAAAACAGCAGCCTTAAACAATAACACTAGCTGGAAAAAAGCTCAATAGAAAGTGTCATCAACGATGAAACAGCTACACGGTCTGGAAAAGGCTTGTCAAAAAGTTGTCCGCAGTCAACTGTGACAGCATTGGTGAACAGTGTCTCAACATAAACAGCGTGGCAAGGAAAAAAACTGAAAACAGAATCTAAAAGTTTTACTCCTATGATACTTGGAACCATAGGAAAACCACAGATTTGAGTCCTCTTCTCCTTAGGCTTTTGATACCATGCTAAAAGGATAGATGAAAAGACAGGTCAAACAGTATGCTACCACTGTGGTACCGCGGTGAGATCAGAGAAAACCAAGACAAAATATAATGAATTTTGTAGGTTAGACAAGTAGTTAGTTGGGGGTTAGTTGGTTGGTTAGACAGTTAAGATGTGATAGTCGTCCCTGGTGGAAGGCTATTTAGAGTGGGTCTGTGTTTGTGTAAAGGAGTTTTTTTGAATTTGAGAAATAGGAACGGGATCATTAGTCTCCTCCTGTGAGAAGGGAAACATTATCCCGTGGCACTGTATGTGTTGGAGATGTGTTGAATAGCAAATAAAAGAAGTATTTCAGTCTCATCTGGTTTTGTGTGTGCTGTCTGTGAGTGATTAGTGATGCAGTTTTGGTTTCTTTAATCAAAGAAACCTAACATAATCCAATAATATATCTAACAATCAGAAATGTATACTTAGAATTGTAATTTAGAAGAATTATATTAGCCATTCTCTTGGAAATGCCATTGGATATTTGAACAGCACTCAAGGGAAAGCTTTTCAGGAAAGAAAACCTCTCATAAAAATCCAATTATAATACAAAGCAAAGAGACAGCAGCTAGAACATACATGAATGATAAGTAGTTAACAATCCCATAAATGAAAACCAAACAGGCTTGACACCAGAAAAGGCAACATCAATACGATTGCCAACAATTAGCATAAAAGGAAACACCTCTAGCAATATCACCTTGATAATCACCAGATGAGCTGGAAGATTCACACCCCAAGCCAATGTGCTGGTACAAACTAATATCTGCACAATATTATAAAACTAACCAATTATGGGCAAGCAAAAATAATGTAACTTTCAATTTCTTTTTCTCAATATAGGAAATGACAAATGTCAATTTTTAAGGCAACAAAAGTATGCCTGAATTTTGTTGTTTCCAAAGAGTTCCTCAACTAGTGATCTGTCTTTGTCATTCAGGCCAGCATGATGTAATCCAATGCCAAATTGCAAAGTATGCCTAAGGTTTTGGTCAGAGACTTGAGACAGAACCATCTGCAGGGTTTCCTCAGGCAAACTAAGAAACTGTCTTGATTGTTCATCCGACGCAGCAAACTTGAATCACGAACAAGAAAGATTAATAACAGCAATCCATAATGGAATAAATATTATTTCTCACATGAGATTGAATCTGCACCTGAATTAGGTCAAGTGCAGTAAGTCTCGTCTGGCGTCGGGATGAGACAAATATAAGAACTGGTTTTGCAGGTGAATGTGTGCATATTGCAGCATATGCTGGTTTATTCATGCTGTTCATCCTTGGGCAATAATACTTTCCAGGATAACCCTATAAGAAAACCAAGTAATGTTAACATGTTTAAAAACTTTTATTTTGATTATGCAACAGTAGGGGTTTGCTTAATAGGAGAAAACAGGTATGGAGTTTTTGCATACGGAAACATTGACATGCGTATCAAATTTCCATTCCTCTATTACCCTCATTCACACTTTCTACTAATCACACGAAATTTATAATAATAGACAGACAAAGAAACAGACAAGTTAAGCTGTTATCTATCTGAAACACTAAATCCACATACCTGAATATGAACTTCCAGAGGCACAGGCCTCACACTTGGCTTGAAATTGAATAGTCCAATTTCCTCAACGCCTAACCAGTCAGCTAGATCACTACATATAGAGATTAAACAAGGAAATATAAGTTAATACAAAAAAGCTCCTTTCCTGGTGCTCTTTCTCTCCCTACATTTACACATACCAAGTCACTCACTAGAAAATCATGAGTGCACATGGAAAAACAGTAACATATTAAAGGAGAGTGGAGAGCACAAGATTATATACAGAAATTAGTGGCATAGAAATTAAGAAAATGGAAAATGAGAATCATTTACATTGAACAAAAATTTTCATAGAAGTGGAGAAAGGAACCTACCCAGCATTAGCCAGTGCTGTAGAAAGGCCAATAAATCGTACTGGTCGATCTGTTTGGGATGATATATACCTCATCCTGGATACAATAACCTAGACAGAAATTTCCACAGTCGTCACTAAGTAGCTAGAGAAATCCTTATAATATGCACAGAAAATTAACCCTTAGAGTGAATAGCTTTCAGATAAAACATATGCTACTAGAGAAAAAATGCTTACAAAAGCAGAAATGAAATATCTCCTTAAAGAAATGAAGAAACACATCGCAGAGAGCACAAGAAAGATGGCATGGAATAAACATATTTTCTAAATCTTTATACAGAAAAGTACGTGTCCAAATACCAAAAAGGGAATGGATCCAGTTTAAAGAATGAATTCGGGTTTGAAAATAAGATCACAGAAAACGACCCTATAAAAATCAACAAGACCAAACGGACATTAATGAATAAAATCAGGGAAACCCAAGAGAGAGTGATTCCCTATTGCTTATGTAAGATGCATTTTACTTTACGGGCTTAGATCCATCTCTATGAAACGCAATGTACGTTCTACATATGTTCCTTTGTTGTGCTTGAGACACAAGGATTCCACCATATGACTTATCATTTACACACAGTACCCAGAGCCTAGTTGAATGCAGTAGACTCACTGCATCAGTGCAAAAGTTTTTCTTCAAAAATCACGTTTCTTTCAATTTTTTCTGTTCTCTCATTGTTGTGCCTCCTTATCTAACCTTTGTCAGCAAATTCCACCATTGTTGCTGCCTTTCGGTGTCACCCTTTTGATGGTTGACACCACCATCAGCATCGCCCTGCCAAGGTGACAACTACGCTGCTGGACTCACAAACATCGGATCAGCTGCACACCAAGAAGTGTGCACACTTCTCTCCTCGTTTATAACAGGCAGCCACTTGTGGTGGAGCATCCATGCACCACTCTAGCTGATCTCACCAACATGTCCTCTCTGATATGGTCAAGGCTTTGTGGTTGAGCCTCATTTATGTATCACTTCTTTTGGGGACATTTCTTCTCTCTCCAGAACTTTGTTCCCCCTTCAGCTACCCATGGCTTCTTATACTAGAACTGGGTCTGAATCCTCGATTTTTACTATTTCAATATTTCACTATCCATTGACGTGTTAGATGACCTTAATTATGACACTTGGGACTCCCCAAGTTTGACTTATAGCATTGTGTTGATTGCCTCACCTAGAAAACTGCCTCTACTAATGAAAAAGTTCACCTTCATTGGTTGAAATTTGATGCTCAAGTTTATAGTGTTCATAAGTCAATCATTCAGTCTTAGATAACAAAATTCTTCATTCTATTTTATTTTCCCATCAACCACTCCATCCTTTACCTCTTAAACCTTTTGAATCTACATGCTTTGTTCATAATTCTAGTCCTGGTCGGTTGTCGTTACCATCAACTACCGCACATTGCAAAACTGTTTTTTTTCTTTTCATATTACTTTTTTCAAATACCACCTGCATTTTTTATTCTTTTTTTCTTCTCCACTTCCTCTATATTTTTTGAAATAATATACATATTTTTTGGCAACAATAATGGCTAATGATCGAGACATTTCAAGAACATCCCAGCGAAAATACCCATTTTGCATTAAAATTAAATTTCTGAATTTTTTTTAAATGCATATATTATATTTCTTTTGACTACAACAATTTTCCGCTATAACCCGATATAGTTTCCCTTATAACTTTATAAAGGATTTTTGGGGTCTCCTATGTTCTCTGTTATCTGATATCGATAACATTAGCAGATTTTTTTACTACGTTTTTACATAGATCTAGAATTTATTATATTTGTAACAAGCTTGGTGCATATGATTTATATGCACCAGCTTGAGGGGAAGTGTTAGATGTAACGGGCTTAGGCCCATCCTTTTGTATTTTCCAATCTATAAATGCAAAACTCTATGCGCTCAATACACATTCATTTATTTTAACAACTCTAAACGGTCTTAAAGTGACATGTGAAGAGTCTATGACCCTATGATAATAAATCAACCATTAGTATTAATCACAATCCAATTCACTGTGATAGGACTAAGTACATAGAAATAGATCAAACAATTTATTAAAAAATATGAGATAGTGGCTTTATTACTGCTTCTTATGTCCCATATGGGATTCAATCAGCAAAACTTTTTACAAAAGGCCTTTCAATTGAATGATTTCATAATATCTCATGCAAGCTTCTAGAGTTAGAAAATTCTAGATATCTCTTTGTAATCATTACTTTAGGGTCAAAGTTCCTTATATAGACTAATGTAATGTTTCATAGTATCAATAAAACAATTTCTCTTATACAGTTTGCTATTTTTCAAGGGAAAGAATTTCTTAAAAGAAATTACCAAAACAAAAATATTGCTCCTAATCGCCATCTCTAATTTTAATAAAGAATTCATAGTACCCAATATGCTATAAAGAAATAAGATAAAATAATGAGGTAGTCACTAATATATTGTCACCATTCATAAGCATATACCTCAAGGATTGGCCCACGATCTGCTCCCAATAAGTGAATCTCATCCAAAATCATAAGTCCAACCTATGGATCATTTGCATCAAGATTAATATGTGAAGTAGATGACATCAACATTTATATAGTTAGATTAATAATATTACTAGTGAACCTATATATAAGAAACAAGGAACAAATTCATCAATACAAAAAAAAGTGGTTAAGTTAGCTATTTTAATTAATGAAATAATTCAAATTATATTCCTAGCATACCATTAGTATTTCTCAAATTTAGGAGGAATAATGTTCAACTTTTTTTGTATCAATTAGTATGTCATTGCACCTATAAATACATGAACCTACTAGTTATTTTAGAAAATATGGATAGCTAATTCTAAAGAGACAAATTATTGTCATTATGGGATTATTTTTATACACAAGGATAAAATATAAGGCTTCTAAAATACACAATGAGCACCACGGTCCACGGTTTTCACACTACCCCTCATGAGTAAGTGTTCTCAATTACCAGCTTGGATATCATTTTTCAAAGTTATTGTCTAGCTTTTCCTTGATAAAATGTTTGTTCACCCGATATGTTTAGTTCTCATGTTTCACAGGGTCATGTGCTAATACTAATTGTAGACTTATTGTCAATATATAACTAATAAGTTCATCGCAATTTATCTTTGTTAAGATATCATTAGATATCTTACTCTATCGTATTTTCAGTTTCTATTGTTATTATTCTTAATGTGTATTTTGGGCTTAGCCCATATTTTCTTTATTATAAATTCCTACGTGTATTTTCTACACAAGGGAGATTAATCCCATACCTAGTTTCACTATATTTTCTCCCATGGCGAAGATGGCTTTTGTTCGTTTATTTATCATCATGGTTGCTCTTCAACAATGACCTCTTTATCAACTGGATGTTAAAAACGCGTTCCTCAATAGCGATTTGCAAGAAGAGATTTATATGAAGCAACTTCCTGGATTTGTTACTCAGGGGGAGTGTTCTGGTTGGTATGTCATCTTCGCAAATCTTTATATGGCCTAAAACAGTCTCTTAGGACCTGGTTTGGAAAATTTAGCAATGTTGTTCAAATATTTGGTATGACTTAGTGAGGGGCATGCATTTAGTCTTTTATGCTACATGTGTCTACTTGATAGTCTATGTTGATGAAATTGTTCATACTGGCGATGATAACCATGGCATTTTTCAGATGAAACAACATCTTTGTGATCATTTTCAGACCAAAGATCTTGAAAAACTCAAATATTTCTTGGGTATTGAGGTGGCACAATCCAATAAAGATGGTATTGTTATTTCTCAAAGGAAGTATGCACGGGATATTTTGGAGGAAACTGAGTTGATGAATTCAAAATTTGTTGACACACCCATGGATCCCAATACTAAATGTCTACCACATTAGGAGCCTATGGCAGATCTCGAACAATATAGAAGATTAGTTGGGATATTGAATTATCTTACAGTTACTCGTCCTAACATTTCCTTTGCAGCCAGTGTGATAACCCAATTTCTTAATTCCCCATGTGAAGATCACTGGAATGCAGTCATTCATATATTAAAGTACATTAAAGGATATCTTGGAAAATGGTTGTTATATGGTTCTAATAACCATACAAGGGTTGTTTGTTATTCAGATGCTTCTTGAACAGGATCTCCTTCTGAAGAATATCTACGTCCGAATATTGTGTCTCCATTGAGAAACAAGGTGTTGTGGCCAGATCTAGTGCATAAGAAGAATATAGAGCTATGGCTTCAACCACTTGTAAGCTTGTTTGGTTTAAGCAATTGCTTAAAGAGTTACAATTTGGAGATGTTTAATGAAATGACACTTATATGTAACAATCAAGCTGCTCTTCGTAGCAGTTCTAATCTTGTATTTCATGAGAGCACCAAACATATTGAGATTAGTTGTCATTTCATTCGAGAAAAGATTGTATCTAGAGACATCAAGATTGGGTTCATTAACTCAAGTGATCAGTTAGCATATATTTTCACTAAATCTTGACGGGGACAGAAAATTGGTTATATTTGTAACAAACTTGGTACATACGATTTGTATGTACCAACTTGAGGGGGAGTGTTAAGATATCTTATCTCTATCTTATTTTCAATTTCTATTGTTATTATTCTTCATGTGTATTTTGGGCTTAGCCCATATTTTCTTTATTACAAATACAACCCCTATGTGTATTTTCTACACAAGGGAGATTAATCTTATACATTAGTCTCACTATATTTATACTATTCCATCATAGAAGTTTACATACTCCTTGGGCCAATGCTTGAAGCACTCGATCCAGCTACTATAGTATGTTTTTTGCCCGATATCCAACAGTAGGTCACCTGCCCACAATTGACCCCACATAATGTGCATTGGTATATGCTTTAAGATTTTCACTCTATTTTTTTTGAATAAAATCCCTCTTCTTGGAGTCCCTTTTAAATACTAAACAATTCTTTGAGCAACTTGCAAATGCGTCTGCTTTGGTTGGTGCATAAACTGGCTAACTAGACTCATAACAAAAGCAATGTTTGGTCTAGTAACAAGTAAATAAGCCTACCTACCTGTCTTTGATACATTTTCTTACCCATGGCAATATCCTCCTCTACACTTCCCAACTTTCTATTTAGATCAACGAGAGTACTAGTTGGCCGACAAGCTGACTTACCTATTTTTTTAAGCAAGTCTATAATATATTGTTGAGATATGTAGATTGTTAATCTCAAATTTTTTGGCAAGGCATTGAATTAACATTTGTTTTTCCTTTTTTCAACCTCAGTTATAATAATCCATCTACATATACAAACAATATTGTTACTCACCTTGAACCTGAATGTTTGATAAATAAAGTGTCATAATTATTCTTTCCATTTAACCAAGAAGCGAAATGAACATTCTGCAATTCTCTACCGAGTCTGGGATTTGTCCTCAGTTTCCAAACCATGATTCACGATCTTAGCCATCATACATGGGTGAGATCAGTACGGCAGATTGTGCAACAATTAAGTACGTGATAGGAGTCACTGTTGTGTAGCAATGAAGGTTGTGTTCTACGGTTACAGTTAAAGGCTCCCAAAGATTAGGAGCTCTTATACCATTATCAAGTTTAGAAGGAATAATATTCTACTTTATTGTATCAATTATGAGGTCATCGGGCCTATAAATACATGAACCCATTGGTTATTTTAAGAAGTATGGACAGCTAATTCTAAGGAGACAAATCCCTATGATTATGGGATTGTTCTTAAATACATAAACCTAGTATTAAAATCAATGTATGTGTTATATAGAACAAAATTACAGCAAGGATAAAATAAAAAGTTTCCCAAAATACACATCCACAAACTCTGAAGTCATATATTGATTCACCTTTGTGACATAACTACGGGTATGCCAATTACGACTAATTCCATCCCACTTTTCAGGAGTAGATATGATGATATCGGCTGACAAAAGAGCCATCAAATCGGGAGTATAGTCTCCAGTCATTTCAACCTGATGAAAAATATGATATCATTACCACCAACACCGTGTACGTTTTATAAATATTTGTTTCTCCTTAAAAACATTAGTACCATTTTTTTCCTTAGTTGAGACACAAGACGCTTTTGCCAATCACTCATTCTTTCCCTGACAATAGCTTTCAAAGGAGCTATATAAATAACCTGTTTGTTAAATAAGCAAAGTAGGTTATACACTTCATAAGATAATGTATTTCTTAAAGAAAACATCAAAGATTATCAATAGTGAAAAAATTAAACAATATATAAACAAAGTTTGACATTTATTTCTACAAATTAATAAACGTCATGTACAATGTATGCTATTCTTTCACTTAGTCTCAAGACAGTACATAAGTAAGCACCTTAAGTAGTTACCAAGAGCAAGCACCTTAGGTCCATGCTCTTACTCAAAATGCATTAACAAATTTGAGTACAAACCTTCATATCAGGCTGAGTATTGAAAAGACGAAGCATAGCAAGCTCAGCAGATATAGTTTTTCCACTTCCAGTTGGAGCTCCTAACAGAACATTATTGTCCGTGTGATACAAGGTATGAAAACTCTGCCCAATTCCATTAAAGACGTAACAGAACAGTCTTAATATGTCGTTTATGTATTTAAGCCCACAGTGCATCAGCTAACAAACTTTGTAATATGGAAAATATAACATACCTGTGTTTGTATCGGATTAAAATGTGAAAATTTATACAATGCTTCATAAGCATTGTTGCCGAGAGAAGACACAGGAAGAGGTTTTAAATCAAGGAGTTCTGTATGAGACGTACGAGCCTAAAGAAAATATTTTCAAGTGAGAAACAAAATACCATGAACAGTTGCCAAGAAATAGGTCTAGAAAAAAAAAAGAAAAAGAAAGTAATGAACACTAATACCTCTGGCAATGGTAAATTATGAAAAGTAATAGTGTAGAATGCCTCGGCATGAAGCCATGAATCAGAAACAGCATGGATATAATATTGTGGTGGATGTGGTTCAAATATAGGTACAGTGAAGGAAAGCTTGTAAGGTTCGCCTCTAGCCATCCGCTTTGTCAGTGTAAAGAGTTCCGAGTGGTAGATGTGATCATTCTCAGAATCCTGCTTGAAATGGTTGATCATGCATGCATTTGGAGTTAACAAGTATCAAAACATAATATCACTAAATATTGGAAAGCCACCTTAATTGGGGTCACCCTAGCCTGGCGTAATTGAAATCAATTTTAAAGTTGACAATTGCAACTTAAAAGGTGGTTGTTTAGTCTCTAATCAAGTAGACATGCGATCAAATCAAAATATATAACTAGGAAACATCCATCATCTCAAACCAGTTTTGTGAGACTAAATTAAGGCCACACAAATTTTCTAGGAATGTACTAGCATTCCTCAATCATACATTAGACGTTTCATATGCCAAAGTACTTACGTTAACAATATAGGTTAAACGGAACAGCATAAGCTCAGATAATTCAGAGACAAGAACAACTTCTAACAAATGAACAACAAGGCTTCTAACAAATGAAGAATAAGGCTAACGCATCAAATAACGCAAACCAAAAAAGTAACTTCTAATACTTAGGGTGGATAAAATAGAACATTTAAAAATAACTTAGAAAATATGGTTAAAGCATCTTGGCTGTAAAGAAATGATCAAACAAGCTGGGTCTGAAGCTGTTTTTGGATGTCCTATGTTTGTTTTCCAAAAGAAGTTACAGAATCTGAAACAAGCTCTCAAAATTTGGAATAAATCTGTTTTTGGGAATTTCAGGATTGGTTATAGCTAAAAAACAGATTTTGGGTGATATTCAACAAGATTTGGATACTACTCCTCCTGATGAGATTGAATCTCTTCTCTTTAAGGAAAAACACTTCTTTTTTTTAAGATGCAGTAAAAAGAAAGAACATTTCTAATGGTATTTACAAGATTGTGGATAGGTTGGTGGCAGTGGCTAGTAGGATTGTATCTGTTAAAGAAAGTATTTGTATTGCTTCTGAAGGAATAAACATGCTTTCTAAAACAGCCAGAGGGGGATGTTGCTTTCAAAATAGATATAAAAAAAGCTTCTGATATTTAGTTGGGATTTTTTGCTGGAAGCGGTAAAGCACTTTCGATTTCATAGTATTTTATCTTCTTGGATTCGATTGATTCCGAAATCTGCTATGCTTTCTATTAGGTTTAATCATAACCTTGCTAGTTATTTCTCTTATAGTAGAGGGGTTAGACAAGAGGCTCCATTATCTCCTTTGCTTTTCTGTATAGCTGAGGCAGTTTTCAGTAGAGCAATCACTTTAAAGATTGATAATCAAAAAATGTTGTCTATGGCCAGTTCTAAAGGGTGTCCTTTTGCTTCTCATAATTTGTATGCTGATGATGTCCTTGTTTTTTGTAGAGCTGATAGAAATCTCTAAATAATCTTATGAAATTTCTGGTTTTATATGGTTCTTGTTCTGGTCAACTGATTAATCATGAAAAAAATTAGTTTTGAGTAGATGCTACTTGTTCTTTGGTGATGCAGGGAAGAGGTTTAGTTTTATGTTCTATACATTCTATCTGCATGAACAACGAGGAATCCATTCAATATCCATTTTTTACTGTTCTACGGCTGTATACATTAGGTCTTGTCTGCGAGGTATTTTTTAAGATTCGCAATGGTGGTCTCTGTTAATCTTGTTACTTTTTTCAAGGCTTTGGGTTGTGTCTTGATAAAACTCATTCGTTCAGTTGTTGTATCTTATATTATTTGGATGATTTGGAGAATGAGAAATTATGCAAAATTTCAGAAAGATATATTGTTGCAGTCTACAATTAACACTATCAAAGGGTATGTAAGGTTGACTGATTTAGTTGGGTTAAGGTAAACACGGATGGGGCAGTTTGTGGCAGTCCTGGCTTCGCAGCGTGTGCTGCTTTGTCTTAGGGTGCCAGGGATGAATATATTGGGAGCTTCTCAGCTTTTTTGGGGTGCAGAATTTACTGTATGCAAAAGTCATGGGTGTTGTTCTAGCTACTAAACATTCTCAGTTGCCAGAATATAGGTGTGTTTAGTTGAAAAGTAATTTCACGCTGTTATGTAAAGCTTTTTCTTCTATACAAAATGTTCCTTCACCACTTGGAGGAAGATGGAGAAAGTGTATAGAGATTTGTGAACGAAAAGTATTCTCATATTTTTAGAGAAGGTAATCATTGTGCGGATAAGTTGGCTTCCCTTCCTTTGGATTAGAAAATAAGATTCAATATAAATGGGATGATACTATGCCATCTAAGATAACTCTTGATTTATTTCATAATAGGTTTCAACTTCCTTTATTTAGAGTTGTTTAGTTCTTTGATAAGTACATGGGTTTGGTTTGGCCCCCAATGTTTTTTGTATTTACTTTCTTTATTTTAATAATATTTTACATGTGATGCGCATGATTGGAGTACTTTGAGCTGTCAGCTTAGCAAAGAAGTCAAGGTACAGAGTGAGGTCTAACATGAGTTTATAAATATATATATATATATATATATATATATAGAGAGAGAGAGAGAGAGAGAGAGAACACAATCTTACCCTAAGGCCACCAACAAGGATCAATCAATGACATTGGCATTTTATCATAAAGAGAAGTTTCAGTAAAACCAGTCCAAGTAAAAAAAAATACAAATATTTGGATAAAAATAGAACGTTTATACATGGAACGAAAATCTTAGTAACTTCTAAGTATTCTGTCTAAATCCACGACTAAGATTAGGCTATTGGCTTCCATATGGCATAGAGAACTTGGTCATTTAAGGGAGCTTCCCAACCAAACCTATAAGCTGGTGGGTTATAAGGCAATTTGCATCAATGATATCAGTTTTTTATTTTATTTTTTTCTATTTTCTATTGTGGGGGGAATCCTCACTCTTCAATGCCTTTTAATTTTATTTATTCACCTTTATTAACTCCTTCCATGTACTTTTTTAAAATTTTTGACTCACGAAAACTTTGGAATCCTGATAAAAAATAACTTTTACACAATAGTCAGCAGAATTCACATAATGTCACGATATGCGAAGTTCCTTCTTAACAACAAACAAGTCTCGTTTATCCCTTTAGCTTACTGGAAATGATTACCCAAGAAAGTAAGAAAATATTTGATACACACCAGAGAATTGGTTGGGAATTTCACATCTGATTATGAGAGATCTGCCAGTTTCAAATGTTTATATACACACATGCAATTAGTTTAGATCTAACAGAGCTGTAACTAACATTCAACAATCCGTAACTGTATAACAAATCTAACAGATAACTAACTTATTTATGGCACACGCCAAAATACTTAACAGAAGTTACAGAACACAAGTAACAGACTGCACATACACATGCAGTATAGTCAGTCAACATTTATAACTAATCAAGATGAATTATGTAGGTTGTCATGTATTTATAACTAGGAATGAGTCCCTTACGGGCATTCCTTGATGCCATTCACCTCTCTTCTCACCCATATAAAAGGATTTGGCCACTTGAACCTTCTAGAGCAAAATTTAGTAAGTCATTTTTAATTCCTTACTTCATTGAAGAGGAATTTTTTTTTGTTTTAATAACCTGTTATAGAAATTCAAAAGCTCCCTTTTGGCCTGATCTTATCTTTGCACAGTGGAATTTAATAAAAGCAATACTTGGAACAGCTGCATAGGCATTATAAAGCTCCTCCCTGTGGTATGTGATTATGTGATTAAGTGTGGTGCTTGCTCAGAATGTTTCCCAACTACTCTTACATTGTTGTGCTGTAGTCTATTTATAGTTATTATTCGGCATTTTCAGTGAATGTTGTGCGTGCCCTAAGTCTCCAAAACAATAATTGATTATATGTCTCAAGGTATTGGAAGAAGTAAAAAAAGTTTTGTACAAATCTGCTCCATATGCTACAAGTGTTCCTTTGGTATGAGGCATAACTCTGGTACTTTTTAGAGGAGGTTTCTTTGGCAAATCAGCCCCGATTTGGTTTAAAGGGTGTTTCACTATAAATATTGAGCAACTGGGAAGATTTGTTATCCGCTTTACTCTATATTCCTAGTTGTTTTCTCTTTTGTTCCTTTGTATTGGAGGATTACTCATCCCCTTTCTCTTTCAAATGCTCTCTTCAGTTAAATAAATTTCTCCTCCATAATAAGTGTTCAGATTTTTTAACAAAAATCAAGGAATTTATAAAGTAATGCATCATCAAAGGAAAATTTATTTCACCTCTACCAAAATCCACCAACGTTGAGCAGTACCATGAAAACGATCTTTCCAAGTGAAAACGGGCGTAATGACCAAATCAACCTGAAAATAACAAGTAATTGTGTAGAATTGGATGTCAAGACTATTTTATCTGATGAAATTGATGAAAAAAATGTAAAACTAAGCAGTCTGGATAGGTATTCAAACTGTAAAATACCTTCAGCACAGTTCTGGTAATTGGACTCACAGTTGCTGATAACTGAAGTGATGGAAAATACCCTAGGTTTTGCTTGACCAACTAAAACGGGGAGAAATAAGAACATAATAATCAACATTTCTTGAACATCTGAACCAACTTTTGAAAGAAACGTTTCAACATTATTCTTCTAAAAGGTACATACCCTTCCTCCTGGTGCATACCGAATTAATGCCCCAATGTCTTTTTCCTCCATCTCAAACAGGCGATCTAGGTCAGCCCCACGATCTTCAAGCTTTCTCAATATCTATGAACCAAACAATACTATCACACACACCAATATGAAATATTATATAGCTAGAAAATTTAGTGAAAACAATAGTTAAGAGCAAACTTCTGCAGAAAGATCCTTGTCAAATTGTCTAAGAGGATGTTGATGTGGCCAAACTTGACGATCCACAGCTTTGCTATATTCCAACATGAACAGAGTCATCTCACACCAGCCTCTTCGTAAACAAATCTCAAATAATGCCCGTGTTATTCGAGCCAAGCTTGCACTAATATATGCAGCATCAGATACCAAAGAAAAAGAATCCATAGAACCTCGAGATATGTACAACTGCAAACAACAAAGTCATATCTTATTCATTCAATTACTCAGGTATCCTAACTGGAAAATTGAGTCAAACTCAAGAACAAAACCTGAATCAAAATGGAAATCTTTCCATGTTTATTGGAAGGACCACCCTTTATTTCTAATGGACATGATGTGCGCGCCAACATCTCTAGCTCATTTTGTTCTTCTTCTCTCACAGCAATATTCTCAAATTCAGAAGAATGTGCTATCATGTTAATCACCTAGAGTGACAAAAGGTAAAAAGAACATAAAAAAACAAATAATGATAATAGTAATTTATAAATGTCATTAGAATGGATGAATGTTTTCATAGGCTTATTGCAAAGAACAGATAAAGATACATTAGATGACTAACCACCAAAATACACAGCTTCCCTAATCTTCTGGGAAAACAGCATATAAAAATGAACAATAAATAATTGCTTTTATTGTAGGAAAACACCTTTTTTATACGGAAAAAGTTTTGAGAAAATTATTCAAAACAAGAGGCAGGCTCAGGTATAAGCTATCACCCTTAGATATAGTAATTGACAGAACACTTAAAATGCTCCTACCTCACTGTCATTCATGTGCCGTCTCAGCATTTCATTGTATGTTTCAACACTGGAATATTGAATGTAAAAATGGCTTGCAATGCGACCAAGCTCAGTACAATAAAAATTGCCACTTTTCTCATCAAAGCGCATCATTTTTGCTTTATCAAGGGCACGTGCAGCATCAATTACAAGAGACCTCTGCTTAGAACTAAGAGCAGGATCTGCCATCACCTAAAGCATAAAAGATTAAGAAATCACATGTCTTATTCCATACAGTAAATAAAAAACTTATCAGTAGAAAACCATTAAATACATATAGCCAATTACTGAAATTATTTTCAAAATGATAGGCGGGCATGCTTCATTATAAAAAATCTGTGGAATGCAGCAAAATTATCAATATTTCCATTCTTTTCGTAGAATAATAAAAAAAATAATAAAACACACACACACACACACCTGACTTTGAAGTTACAACATATAAAAAAATTAAATACAATTTATTTATTTTTGGTATATGTTCTTATTTCTTTATTCTGTGTAATAAGAAACATGTATTTGTGGTTTGTATGGTACCAATTTCTTACAGAGAACCATGTTCCCTGAGATGAGCCTTCTCCTCATAACACAACTCCTACATTTAAGGTCAGAGCTAGAATTGTCATCTACATTTCTAGATTTTTATGGATTGAAGAAAGTTATTAATTTTGATGGAGCTCTCCTCCCCCTCGATCTGAATGAATCCAATACACGATCAGGGCTGGGCTGGGCAAAGGAATTATAGAAGAATAACAGAATAAGCCAGCTACTCTAGCAGGAAGCTTCTTGCATGTTCAAGAACCCTGTGGCTCTCCCCCTCCTCTTCTTTCTTTCCACACAAAAAACTGCCTTTCTCAAATGAAACCTCCTGTCATATATCTATCTAACCAGTTGGTATTCAGTTAACAGCCAGTTATAAAGTTGATGATAGCACAATTAGGTTCAATTCATTGCACTTACCCCATACACCTTTTACAAAGGAAGTTAGTTCAGTGAAAACATACATCAAACATAAACAAGCCAAAAACATACAAATGCATCATATAACTGGTTCAACAAAGGAAAAGTTTCTAGTTTGGTACCTCATCCCACCCAATACCATAGGCTAAAGGATTCATCCTCATCCTTATAAAAAGATAAGTATATCCCAGCCAGGCACAGGCTTCCTTAACATTAGTTACAGTACCCAATGCCACCTCTGCATTTAAATTATCTTTCAAGGAACTAATGAACTGCAAAAGATCAAAGAAGCCACTCAACACAATATGAAATACATAAAGAAAATCTCATCATATGCAGACAGAGATTCAAAGAACAAACATGAACATATTATCATTACCTGGCTTTCAATTGGGAGTTGGCTTGTCAACAGTCTCAGATAATAAGCTAGTTTGTCATGAGACGTAATTATAATACCTTCACCACTTTTGTCAAACTGAGGTCTCCCAGCTCGCCCAAATATCTACATCAAAATTTCATAAAAAAGCCTCTTAGTTAATTTATAAAAAATAATGGGCTGTCAGCTTCAAGAAAATTATCCTGTTTCTCCTATCAGTTCAAAAATATAATATTATTATCCCTTTGTTTCCTATTTTCAAAAGTTTGAATAGATAACAATGAAATGGAGAAGAGTTGTTTTCATTGTATCTGTTAGGTGTCAAACATGTTTCAATTAGTTTCCTATACAAACTTCTAAAGACAGGAAACAAAACAAAAATAAGTTAGCATTTTAGTAACTAAAAGTGAAAAATTAAAAACATTTCTTGGATCATACAAACAGTTCACATTTCCTTTAGACAAGAAACTGCCTGCCTCACCTGCATAACATCCAGCATACCAAGGTCTCGCCAGCCCCCAGCTTTTGGATCATATAATTGGGTACCCTAGAGAACACCAGTGATCATGTTAAATTATAAATTACAAGAGAAAAAATCCAGACATACTGAAAAAAAAAATAATTCAAACAGAAAAAACTGGGTATGACATTGTAGAGTCTTAGAAAGTAGATTTAGGGTTCATTGAAGCCCACATTACCACCTTGTAAAATGAGGTTTGCATTCACTTAGAACCTGTAATTTAGTCATGTATTTATAGGTGGTCTAATAGCAGGCCAATAGTGGGTAACATGATGTCCAACAAACTATAGGAAATAGAGATACATTGAGTTGAAACTGCGTTCCTTACAGAGCACAGCTTATGTTAAGAAAACAGACTCAATACAGTAAATAGAGAAAATAAGGTATCATCTAATAATAAATATATGATATAGAAATAAGTAAAAAAGCATTCCTAATGACACATATATGCTCTAGATATTTCCAATTCTAACTACTCTAAAAGATATTCTTAGTTAAAAAAAATATGTGACTTATTTCTATCATTATAACATTCCCCTTCAAACTAGAGCATATATGTTATATGTGTTGAGTTTGCTGCAAATATGATTGATCCTCGTCCTCTCAAAGATTTGATGAATATGTCTGCAAATGTACCTCTTAGACTCCAGCTTTTCTTTTATGAAATGACAATTCACAAGAATATGTTTGGTCCTCTCATGAAAGACAAGATTAGAGGTAATAGTAATGCTATCTAGTAGTCACATACAAGGTTTGTTAGAGGATATCTGCATGACCACAGAGACGTTTTTGCTAATGTTCAGCATCAGATATGCTTCAAGAATGGGCATAATGTTGCTTTTTGTTATTACGAGACAGTTTCAACCCTCCACTCAAAAGTAGATTTTACTATAATGCTCAGGGAAATACAAATAAATTTGGTTAACGATACTTTTATCCATTCAATCAACTAGAAAAATCTTTTGCTCCACCTCTTCAGTACTCACCAGCCAAATATCGTCATCCCTCATATTATCTTTCCACTTCACAACATCCTCCTTCTGCTAAGGTAACCAACACTGATGTTAGTTGGCCGCCAACCCCCATTGTTCCTCATTCTAGTTCTATTTTTTTCATGTTACTAGAGAAAACAAGAATATTCAACAATGTATTCCTCATTCAGCTCTTCATCAATTACAGCGTGTTCCAACTATCACTAAAAATCCAAATAGTTAGTAAATTTGCTAAGGCAAATTACGATTATTTTGATTATTTTGAATTTCATGCTACTCATTATTTTGTCCAATCTCTGGTAATTAATGAAGTGCTTGTTCAAGGAGATTTGGGGCCAAACGATCTTTGTGCCTTTCCCACCTTTCAGCTTCAACCTCCTCCTCATGCCAAATCTGATTTTTTTTTTGTCAACTATGCAAATTTATACTCTTAAGAAAGTGGAATTTAAGCTTAATTCAACATTATAAAACGAACTTGAAAAGTGGGGTTTGCACCCACTTATGTATTATATAATTTGGTGTAATCTCTAGTCATGTGGCCTCTTCAACACACCCCCTCTTCATGTTGAGCACGGGACATCTAGAGCATGGGACTAGAGAGGAACACAGTAGCAAGTGACGCAAGGCCAGCCACCATGCTATGATAGGCTCTAAATGGCTCTAATACCATCTTAAGAAAGTAGGATTTAAGACTAACTCAACCTTACAAGCTGGTTTTGTGAGGTTAAGTTAGATATAAATTCCACTTAAGAAAAATCAACAATGAAAATAGTATTCAATTTGTTTGGCATGGTAGACTAGGGCATCCTAATGCTCATGTTATGAAACCTATTTTTTAGCTATGAAATACTCTTTTTACCACTGAAGTTGTTTCTTTTTCGTAAAATGTGTTGCATTGCCAAAGTTCATAATAATTTCCTCCTTATCTCGAACTGCTCACAATTATTCTCTTAAACTAGTTTATATTGACTTATGGGGTCGTTCTCTCATTTTGTCCACTAATAGCTTTTCTGTTTGTTTATGCTTAATCAAGATTTACCTAGATTTATCTTCATAAGAAAAACATCTTATTTCTTGAATGTTTTTCAACACTTACAGTCAATAACTAAACTTTAGTTTCAACTGCCCTCGAAAAGTGTTCAAACTGATTGGATGGTGAGTTCAAATCCTTGCCAAAGTTACTTGTAGAAATGAGAATTCAAAACTAGATTATTTGTCCTTATACTCATGATTAGAATAGATTTGTTGAGCGAAAACATAGACACCAATACCCAACAAATGACTTGTGAAGTGTATGTAACCAAATCCCTAGTACCACTACTTTTAAGGGCACACATTTCATCAATCATCGCTTATTGCCACTATAGGTTATGATAAAGAATCACCGAGAAAGTTGATGATAACTGAGGTTAGTATAATGGAGAGAAGGGCTATGACTACAACATATACATTTCTGAATAACAATAAGCTAATCATATTTAATTAGTATCGAGAGGGGGTCAAAAATGGCATTTACATATCTACAGTCATGAATGAACTTGTTTGGTTGATACAGTTACTTAAAGAACTAAGACTTGGAAAGGTTACACAAATGACTCTCATTCGTGATAACCAAGTTGCCCTTCATATTACCTCAAATTCAATATCCAACAAGAGGATCAAACATGTTGAAATATATTGTCACTACATTCATGAAAATATTTTATCTTTAGACAATAGTACTCAATTTGTTAACATCAATGATCAATTTGCATGTCTTCACCAAATATGATTTGTATGCACCTACCTGAGAGGGAGTGTTATATGTATATTAACATATGGACCTAGGCCCATCTCTGTGAAATGCAATGTACATTATATATATATATATATATATATATATATATATATATATATATTTCTTTATTGTTTTTGAGACATAAGGATTCCATCATATGACTATAATTTATTCCTACAAGATAATCTTCAACAAAATTTAAGAACTTTTGGTAAGAGAAGCTGAGAAAAGACCGTATAGGTCATGCTAAAAAAGTTTTAGCACAATCACAAAGTGATTGGGGTTCCACAAGTCTATGTAGTGTATGATTGATGCTCTCAAAGTAAACGTTAAGATATAACTTTTTATGGGGTTGACTGATGCAGGAATATGCCAGAAGATCTTTAGTAAACTACAATTCATTGTCCCTGTGATATATACTAGTCACTTATCCCTTTTCCATCACATTCATAAATTTTGAATCAAAATTATTCACTAGATTCCCAACTTTAAAAATTGAATACAGCAATATAATTCCATGATTCAATAATTTGATTGAAGAAAAAGAAACTATATTTATATAAAACAAAAATGATTATCTTATATCAGAGTTTCCATAGAAACAAAACCTTAATGACCACTGTGTGTGCAGGAAGATTGACACCCCATGCCAAAGTTGCTGTACAGACAAGAACCTAAAAGCAAAAAAGACAAAACTTCATTTCATGAAACCGGAGGGAAATTCTAAAACTCATATATGGAAAAATCAGTGTCTCTACCTTCAGAAGTCCATCAGAGAAAAGACGCTCAGTAAGTCCTCTATCTGCACGTAACATCCCAGCATGATGCACACCCACACCATATTCAAAAAGTTCAACAAGATCTTTGTTTCTGGATTTAATGACTTCTTTCTACATGCAAAACATAAAAATCTATGAACACAAAAGAAGCATTCATATCATAAGAAAAATGAAAATCAATGTTTGCTTTAACCACCTTCATAAAGGTGTATTGTGGATGTGTATTATTACTAAAAAGTTCCAAATCCTCATTCCTCCGTGCTAGCTCAACCTGCCAAACACAACATACAAGCGATGATACTGGAAGAAAAGCATGGTACAGATAAAGTGCAATCAGATTCACAGAAATAAATAATAACAATAATGATATGTGAAAAACACCAACACAAGGACAAAAGACCTTCAATTCAAACATGACCATATAAAGCTTCCAAAATGACAAACCAGTTTATTAGCTGTCTTGGCAGTGTCCTTTCGGGAGTGGACAAATACCATTGCCTGGTGGCCTTGCCTTAGAGAATCAGCAACCTGGCTCAAAAAGGAGCCAAAGCTATCAAAATAGTCAACAACGCAAGATTTACCATGTTTTGAAGAAAATGGAGAACGAACAATACCTTTCTATAGCATATATCATTCAACAATTCATTACGAGCTGCAAAGTTTGGCTCACTAATTCCAATATATTGTTGTGCAAGAGGCACTGGACGGTAACTAGAATCAAAGAAGAAAAGGCCTGTGTCTGGATTTACCCTGAGAAATTGTGCAACCTGGTGACAATGAATAGTATAGTAAGAACTTGTAAGTGATGTCCAAAATATACTTTAGCCTACACCACATCAAAGTCAAAAAATTTAATAATAAAAAGTGTATATTATTTAGACCAACACCTCTAGGTAATTGGGAAGAGTGGCAGAAAGGCCCACAATGCGTATCATTGACTGTGTAGATTCCACCTAATAATAATGGGAGAAAAGACAACTATTATGAGAAGTAAAACAAATATAACAAGTGGCTGTAGTGGAATTGTGGTACAACAAACTAATGGGAATAACACACCCACAAACATAAAAAATAATTTCATTTCAAACAGTGCATTTTATGTCTTCAGAATATGTTAACTCAATGCAACTAAAAGAAAATAAAAATAAATGTTTTGTCAAAAACGTACAGATTTCTTTCATTTTTTCCCAATCCTATTTGAATACAAAACTACATCTTTGGGACCCATTTCACCTTATACTTCATAACATCCTGCTACTTTCAACAAATTTCTCAAATGGTATGACGATCATCAGAGCTTTTGTTCCACTACTTTTGTTGCACACAAAAGTTGAGTTCTTCAAGCCACTTGAGTCATCCTTTATGTCACCTAGGTCATCCTTTGTCACCTAGGTCATCCTTTGTCACCTGCGTCATGCTTTGTGTCACATGAGTCAACCTTTGTCCCTCTAGTGAAAGAACTTCCATACCCTAATACTACTTGGGACTTCTTGTAAGGATGTTTTTGAGGTTGTTTTCTTTCGGTATGCAATATCAAAGAAGATAACAAGAACCTATGATTAGTTCAAATCATGTGAATCAGAGGTAATTGTTAATACTGTTGAACTTTCAGAAAATTCCTTGAATAATAACTGTGTCTAACCTTCATGACCAAATATCCCAAGGTTCTCTCTTTGTTGTTGAGGCAATTAGAATCCTTACATCAATTCAACAGGCATTGAAGGATAAGAATTGGGCTCAAGCCATCAATCAAGAGATGGGTACCTTGGAAAAGAAGTAGACTTGGGAGCTTATCGAGAAACCAAAGGATAAAAGGATCGAGGGATGCAGGTGGATTTACACAACGGCATATCAATCTAATGACACATTTGATTGCTAGAAAGCAAGGCTAATTACAAAAGGATATAGCTAGACCTATCGTGCTAATTATGAGGAGAAATTTGCTCCAATGGGAAAGTTGAATATAGCCATAACCAACGACCCTGACAAGCACGACAACCCGGACGGGCTCGACGACCCGAACGGGCCAAATGACCTGGACTGACCCGTCCAAACCATCGGACCCGTCCGAATAGTCGGACTCGTCCAGGTCATAAGGCTCATCCGAGTTTTCGGGTCCGTCGGATCATCGAGCCCGTCTGGATCGTCGTGTCTGTTCGGGTCGTCGAACCTGTTTGGGTCGTTTGGCCCGTCTGGGTTTTCGTGCTTGTCTAGGTCTTTCGGTAGGTCTGGATTGTCAGGCCCGTTCGAGTCATTGTGCTTGTCTAGGTCGTTGGGCTCATCGAGCCCATCTGTTTCATTGTGTTTGTCCGACTCGTCGGACCCATCCGGCTCCTCCGGACCGTCGAGGTCGTTAGGGTCGTCTAGCCCGTCCAGATCGTCGTAGTTGTCTGGGTCGTCGAATCCTTCTGAGTCGTCCTGCCCATCCAGATCATCAGGTCGTCAGGTCCGTTTGGGTTTTCGGGCTCATCCATGTTGTTGGACCCGTCCGGATCGTCCAGATCGTCGGGCCCTTCTGGGTCGTCAAGTTTGTCCGAGACATCAGGCACGTCCAGGTCTTCAAGCCCGTCCAGTTTGTTGGGTCTGTTCGAGTCTTCTGGCCCATCCGAGCCTTAGGTCCCGTCCGGGTCGTCGGGCCTGTTTGGGGCTTCGGACTTGTCCGAGTGATTGGACATGTTTGGCTCGTCGGGCCTGTTTGGGGCTTCGGACTTGTCCGAGTGATTGGACATGTTTGGCTCGTCGGGCCTGTTTGGGTCTTCAAACCTGTTTGGGTCTTCGGACCCATCCGGGTCGCTTGGCCTGATCTTTGATTCTGGCTTAATGTAGTATTATTTGGGGGGCTAACCCACCTTAGCCGTAGCCCTAACCCACTGGAGAGGGGGCTTTGGGGGCTGGGGCTTTTTTTTGCCCCCTCATTTGAGACCTCCCTAAAAGGGGGCTTTATGAAGAGTGGGTCAAGGCTGGCCCATGGGCCAGGGGCCAAATTGACACCTCTAGTTATGAAAATATATTCTTGAGTTACAAGGAGATATTAATTTTTGTAATAACTTTATCAAAGATACTATAGGATTCTAAAAAGATATGGTAATCATTATTCTATTAGTTTCAAGCTCTATACAAACCCTCTTGTATTGATTTACATTTGAATGAAATAAATTGAATCTTTTTTTCTGAGATATTTAAACTGTTTTCAAGTCCACACAAACATAAGACATGTTTTACCTGCCGGAGCGTCCTGGCAACCAGAGCCTCTATCACAGGACCTCTATCGTCATTGAGTAGATGGACTTCATCAATAATTAACAGCTTTACCAGCATTGACAGTGACATGTCACTGCTTTTGCGTGTAATGACATCCCATTTCTCAGGTGTTGTCACTATCATCTGATTTAAACCACAAAAATAATTAACTTAGTTTGCATGCTGGCAAAGAAATCTTGACCTTGCCATTTTCTTAACAAACCTGAGTTTCTTCAAGCTCATTTTTAGAAAGCTGCATATCTCCAGTAAGCTCTCTAACAATCATATTCAAAGGAGATAAACGTTGGCTGAATGTTGAGGTAACTTCTGCAGCCAAAGCCTAGTTATGACAAGAATCTAAAATTAGAAATGACATAAATGCAGGGAACAAAAAGCGAACATGAATACAAGAATGTAAAGAACAGAAGCACAAGCATCAACATACCTTCATTGGCGCAACATAAACTATCTTAAATTCATCTTTATGCAAGTACCCATCCCTGAAGTGCTGTCCAATCTGCACAAGTCATTTATACAGCTAAAGAAAATAAGTTACTCCTCTTCACAGCTGAAACATGAAAAAGCAGAAAGAAATTGAACAATTAAGAAACCTTGTTAATACAATAAAACCCTACACAGCCTTTTTTTTTTTTTTTCTTTCAGCATCATGGCTCTAAATTCGTCATATCAAAATAATGATCACATACTAGGGATTTTTTGTGATACAATAGCTATTAGGGTTTCAGAAGCAGCAGTGCATATGAAGCACCAATATTTTAATTTGTTTCACATATTTGTAGACAATATATTTGTAAACAATAAATGACCGATATCTATACTTTTGGATACTTAATCAATATGGATCAGTAAAGTATACAAGCCTTTAAGAAAATTATGACAATTCAATTCAGCGACAATTCAATTGAGACACATTTCCAATGCCAACACTTGTTTGACACACGTCAAAACAATTCTCATTAAGCATTCAACTAGGAAAAAAAAAACTGTAGTCTTGGACACCTAAGTCAACACCTCTATACAACTCCGTAAGAGACACACACTACTACTATTATTAAAAAAATATCTATTTTTTAACTTTCTAGAAGTTGTGTATCACTCTCTACATGCCAGATGTCAAAGAGACAGCTGTTCGCAGTTAGCTTAAGTTTCTTCTCATGTAAGCTTTACCTAGCTAGTCTCACAGTTGATTGCCTGTGTAAGTCTTAGATCAATTATTAGTTAGGACTTTTCCTGTATAAATACAAACTTTGTATCAAAACATCGTAACTTATCTCTCACACGGAAAAATTCAGTAATTATATCTAAACTTTCTCTCACTACGTTCTCAGAACATTTATAGAAGTCAACTTTAATATAATATACAACATTAGTGGTATATGTTTACTTTACTGGAAAGAAAAAAGAGCCGAAAAACACACATACCAATGTCCTCTCTTGTTACATGGATAGAAAGTGGAAGAAAAAGAGAAAAGTGTACTCCTAGAAACAAAAATTCAAAACTTTATGTTAGAAGTGGGTTTTATGCCTAATTCAACCCCACAAAACCGACTTGTAAGGTGAAGATTGCACCCACTTATATATTGTGAATTGACCTTATCTCTAGTCAATGTGGGACTTTAAACCCACTTCTAACATGGTATCAAAGCCAGGTTAGAGATTATCCTAGCGAGATTTCTTGGACATTCTGTTACACCCGCAATCGGGCCGTTAACGGACCACCCACTAATTTCTAGTCTCACGCACGAGATGAATATACCTCGGCATGAGGGGGTGTGTTGGAAGTACCACATTGACTAGAGATAAGGTCAATTCACAATATATAAGTGAGTGCAATCCTCACCTTACAAGCCGGTTTTGTGGGGTTGAGTTAGGCATAAAACCCACTTCTAACACTTTCCTTCTTTCCACTTTACCTTCAACTTAAATCTCAAAAGTTTTTCTCTCCTCCCATATTTTCATCCATACAACCGAAGAGACATTAAAATGTAATTTATACAAGATTTTTCAGGCTCATTCTCATAGTAAAAGCTTTAGAAAATTTATTTAAGTTGAATATGTTTTTTTCTAAAAAGATAAAATAGAATCGCAAAATGTTAAGGTAGGCTTTATTAAAACGTTGTTTTGAGTTGTACCAATTTGTACCTAGAGACGTAGAGATGTCTCTACCTGTGTTCTATTTTTTTCTTTTGTTGTATATCTGATTTATCTACAATTTATATGTACAAATATGAAAACCCTAGAGAGACTTCTTCAAGCTCTCTAAAGTATATTTTCTCTTTTCATTTTTCTCAAGTTGGTATCAAAGCAGGCTAGTTTTGCTCTGCTTATCCTTGTCTGGTCCGGCAAAGAAAAGTTGTGCACCAAGGTCCGCCACTGGCCATTAGAATTTGATCTTGCAACCACTAGATTTGGAATGTCTCTCTAAGTGATGGCCAACCCCGCCCATCCCGAGGCAAAAACTTCTTCATGCATCACCAAACATAAAATCTTTTAAGCGCATCTCAAGCTCTTTATGCCCATGGGATACCTTCAAGTCACTAAAGTGATGCTGCCCCACAACGGTTGGGTTCATCATCTGATGTACATCCCATTCCAGCCCTTATTTACCCTTTCCTTGCGGGTTGGTTGTTTGGCTCCCATTTTCGCTTTGTAGGATTCCCATTTTACTCCCCTTTTCTGGTTAGAAATAGCTTTTGGGCCAATACATCGTTTTCAGGTTCTCCCACCATTATATTTCTACATTTTTCTACATTATTTATACATATAGTATTCTTTTTGTTCATGATGCTTACCTCATAACCCTCTATGTTCTGAAATATTTTCATCAGGATTTTTGGGGTCACCAGGCTTTTCCGTTTTTGGACATCAATAACACTGCTCCAAACCATCAGATTGGTTTAATTGAGGTTGATGATAATAAATATTTTTAATCTGAATTGATCCCACCCGACTACAGTTAATCAATCTGGATCTGAATATCTTGTAACTCCAAATTGCACCAATCCATGCCCACGAGACCAGGGAAAGAAAACAATTCAAAACAGCAACAGACATAAATTATATTTTGGGAAAAAGTATGTATCAAGCAAGTGACTATTCACCTCGTGTAGAATTGAAATCATAGCTATGTTAGTTTTGCCAGCACCGGTGGGAGCACACACCTTCCAGAACATAAAAAACACCTTGTTACACTACAAAGTAATCATATTTCACTCTTTGCTAAATCCAAGTTCTATAATCATTACTATGTTTGAAAAATCAACCACATATCACTCACTAGAATATTCTCATTAGTTCCATAAACAGTTGAAAATATCCTGCTCTGGATTCGGTTTAGTGATTTGTACCCACGGAATGCAGCTTGTGCAAAGTCATCTAACTCCCTGATCTCAATCTGAAAGTGTGTAATTGTGATAAATATGAATTAATAATCCTTACCATAAACCAAAACTTACAAGACAATTCGGGAATCAGGGAGAAGCAATAGCCATGAAATCTGTTATATATAATTAACAATAACCAAAATTACATAGGTGGGTTTATTTTTTTGTAATTATGGTGTGGCTATCATCTTACAATAACCAAAGATCCAAGGTAGCAATACATAGGTCACACCCTTCACTCACTTCATATATCATTAAAGTATCAACGATTTCATCTTATAGTTCACAACAATACTCCTAATCCCTCAATAAATAGTTCAATGTAACTCACAAGTCACATAGAAGAGATATACCAGCTTTTCTCCAGGTTTCAACGGTGCAGTTGGTTTTGGGGGAATAATAACCTCTTCGTACCCCTTAAAATGCTTCCTTACAGTTCCTTCAGGAAGAGCAGTAACAGCTATTGACTCGGACCTATCTCCAGACCCAATCATCTCATCAAACAAATTTTTCCTCTCACTTGCTTGAAGTAAAGATGAGAAATCCAGCACAGACAAGTCATCATCACCGGCATGTTCTATTCCCCGTCTATTTCGTTTTTCCTCCTTGCGTCGAAGCTTGTCAATTTGCTTTCCTGACTCTGTTTGAACAGTGACCTAAAAAACGTAAATCCTTAATTATCTGTTTGTTAAAGATGAGAGAAATACAGTAGATAGAAATAAAATGGAGGAACGAAAATAGGTGAGAGAATAAAGTGGAAGCTAAAGATGTTTGGTAGAAGAGAAATAGAAAAAAAATGAGGTGAGAAATAGAGAGAAGAGGTGGATTGGTACAATGTAGTGGATTCAACCACTGTTTAAGTATTTCCTCTCCTTTTCTCCCACCAAACTACCCAATTTACTGCTACCTTCTGTCCCCCTTTCCTTTCTTCTCAACCAAACAAAAGCATATAAGTATGGATTTCACTATATACCAGTGAAGAAGTACAGATTAATTAATAAATAATGCGAACAATACCTGTGTTCCATAACTAGGCATGCGAGACTGAGCATTTGAAGCATTTTTATCAGACTTCAATACCAATAAGCCATGACGAATAGAATCAACAATCTCCTTTCGATGCTGCAAATTATCATATAAATGTCAACTACGACTAGAACAACTACAGTCCTTTTTCATTATCAATTTGTTAGGAAACAAGAAAAGAAAAAGAAAAGTAAGATTTTTATTGACTAGGATGAAAAGAACAAGAAATAGGATAGAAATCTTTCCTCCAAGGGTGTTTCCCCTTCACAAAGATTTCTCCTTAATCAAAGAGCCAATGTTCAATTTACAATAACAACAAATCTGCCTCTCTCATATCCTTCTTCCCCAATTTATATCTAGCTAATCAGACCAACTAATTAACCAATTAATATTCTTACTATCTTAATAAACTTCTCCTCCTCCTTCTATCCAAACAGATAGTTCGTAGGTATGCCTTCACTCTTAAAGTGAAGTTCATCAACCACCACAGAGTTATTCAAAGAAAGAAAACAGAGAATTTCAAAACAAAACCTCACACAGCATATGAAGCAATCATTGATTGGACGAATATGGATGGAGGAAGAATTAAGTTCACAAAGAATTACCAAGAACAGTTTTTAAAATTGAGAGGAATTAGCATATTCTCACCAACAAAAATATTTGCACAGTTTCAAATGCGCTATCACCAACAAGATCCAACAGATCTCCAGCTATCTTCAAGGAAAGAGAAAAAATTATAAGTTTCAACAAAGCAGAAAACTGTAGTTATATTCAAATATGTTAGGAAGACTGAAACCAAGCAATATACCTCTTCACCTGGCTTTTCTGAATTAAGAACCCGGCAAATGGCCATAGCCAATTCATCTTGGGATAGCTGTGAATTACAATTCCTAACTATTTTATCACATGCATCTCTTATCCAAGCCAAGTTGAACTTTTCCCCATCGACAATAGAATGATCTGCTGCACTGGTATGACCATACTGTTCATTGTGAAATTCTAATGGAACAGTGCTTTCAAAATCCATCATATCTCCTTCATCTAAGGATACATCAACCAAGAAACGAGCAGGTGCTTGAAAAAACAAATCAGCTCCAAATTCTAAATCCTCGTCGGCATTTAAATTGCTTTCAAAAGAAATGGCAGACATTTTATTGAGTGGCTGCAAATTTAAAAGCCTCTGTGCTAGTGATGCAACTTGCCTCAACTTGGCATCAGCAAGCGTGTGTCCAATAAGCTTTTGCAATTCAAACCTGCATACCAATGTCACACTGAAAGTTTAATGTTTTGAACAATAAGAATTAATATATTTAAGCCGTATTATAGCCTCAGCATTTGTAACATGCATCAGGCAATACAAATTAGAGATTTTCCACCACAGTGTACTAAAAATCCTCCATACAATATCTAGTAAGGCTCATTAATTCTTTAGATCAAAAAGTCATGCAAAATTGAACAGTTACTTGGAAAATGCAAAGGAAGAAGAGGAATGTTCTGATTACAAATTATTATTAGCACACCAACCATGATTCCCAATGCACCCGCTACATAATTTCCAATAAAAATCTTTTATTATTGGTTTCTTAACCACCAAACCAATGCCACAATCAGCAAGATCCTTACCGTATTCCTATAAAGTACAAAAGTGAATTCACAAAAATCAACTATTTAGTGCGTTTGTTTACCAGTTTGAGAAGCAGTTTCGCATGTTACAAGAATTTAAACATGACTGGAGAGTTTTGGTGATTTCCCATTCAAAAGTATTTCAACTCTATTACAAACACCCTCAAGCATATGTAATATACTACCACATTCAGGTTAATGACTCTTGTAAAAGGTTGTCAAACTTTCAAGTTAACTAGTAGACCAACAAGTTTACAATTCTGGGTAGAGAAAATTAGTTAGCAGACTGTCAAACTCTTACTTCCATAAACTAGTGAGTGAAGAATGTTCACAAGTTTGAACTCAAATGTAACTTTTGCACTCTAACCATTGACCCAACAGTGTTAGAAGCTTACTACAGCTCAATGATTGAAGAAATTAACTTATTTTCTAAATGTCCGTACTTGAGGAACTTATCTATTTATGAACTTATATATGATTTGGTCATTTATAGAGTTTGATCTTATTTACTACAATTATACTACCATACTTTATTGTTGAGATATGCCTACTTGCTCTATTACGCGGAATTCAAATGTTGAATTATTGTTAAAAATATTATGTTATACATGCATGAGTGTATAAGTTCCATGACTTTTTATGTACACTCTCAGATTTGAGAATACTTACTTTTTGTCTGAAACAATTTTATCAATGTAACCCTCCTCCATTGGCGTGCCAAACAGCTGGTACACAGCCAGTACCACCTCATGGAACTCCTCGGAGCGCATTTCTCCGTCAACCATGTCCACCACTGCTCCTATAAACTGCTTGTAGGCTTGCCGCACTTCCGAAGAAGCTGCTTCAGCAATTCACCAAACACAAATATGGTATAGTTAAAATAACTCCTTTTTGCATCAATTGAAAATTACTAACACATGAGTCTCAAAACTGGACAATACCTTCTTCCCACCCTTGAACAATCTTCCGTGCCAGTTCTGATTCATCAAGAGAACTTGCAGAACTAAATGCCACATTTCAACACCCAAAATGAACCATCAATCAATAAATTGCACGACAATCGCCAACTTGAAAATCACATAACACTATAAAATAATAATAAGTCCGAAACAAATAGCAGCATCTCAAAGTCTCTGTCCGGTTGCCGGAAACTAGAGAAAGTTACCATTGGACGATTCTCAATTCTCCGTGTTTTTCTTTTTCTGACTATTATCTATTATTAATAAGCATTCACAGAACAAAAATGAAAAGGAACAAAAGAAAATGCAATCAAGAATACGATTATTACTTGCGAGGTTTTTGATTATGGAGAATGGTTTTGCGATGAAGATAGTATTGGTCGACATCGAAGGGGTCTCTGAGAGAGTTGGTGAGGCGAGGAATCTGAATCAACATTTTTTCATAGGTTGAATGTCCTTCAACCCAAACAGAATTGATCGCTCTTCAAAAGAAGCTGCAAGAAGATGAAAGTCTGTGGAAACCTGAATGGTTACTATTATACAATGAGTCAAGTTTCAACTTTATTAAATTGTAAATGATACGGGAAAAAATAAATACGGATAAAATATGTATTGGGTGGGAATAAAATTTAAATATATGAAATATGTGTTCTAAATACTTATATTTTGTTGGTTAAAATATTTTATTGTTCCACGTTTTTTACCAAAAAATATCATATAGGTTTTTAGATTTTTTTTTTATTCTCAATTATGTCTATATTTTTTAAAATGTGTAACAATTAGGTTTATTCAGTTGATATGGTATTAACGCTGTTAAGGATATGTTATATATCTAGGAATGGCAATTCGGGACGAGCCAGGTGGACTGGTCCGCAGGCCTGCACAAAAAAACACGAGACGGACTAGGATGTTGAACCCGCTAGCCTGCATAGGCCCGCAGTCCGCACGGGCTAAAGGTGGCGCGGGATGGGCTAGCCTGCTTACAAGATTATATGTTCTCATTTTGTTAGTTCTCACATCATTCATCATGTTGTTTCTAGCCCGCTTACAAAAGTATATGTTCTCATTTTTTTAGTTCTCACATCATTCATCATGTTGTTTTTTAAGTTCCTTTTATTTTTATTACCATTACTATTATTATTATTATTATTATTATTATTATTATTATTATGTTTATGTTTAATCATTGTATATAAGATAATAATTTCAGTTATTGAATATGAAATATCTTTTTATGCATTTTTAGGTACATGTCTTGTAAGGTGACATGTTATTGTACTTTAGTTATAATTTTCGTTGTTATCTTTTTTCTCTCTTTGATTAGGTAAACTAATTGAAATCATTTCGATAGAAAATGAATATCAATTATTATGAAAAAATGAAAAAAAATTTATTTTGCTCAACACAAAAAAAAAATATTTTGTTCATCACAAATGCGGGTCAGCCCACGGGCTAACCTGTAGGACGAGACGGGCCAGAAAAGTGATCCCAAAATCAAACTACGAGGCGGGCCAAACTGCGGGACGGGCTAAAACGGGTCGGGCTGGCATGCTTTGTCATCCCTACATATGTCAACTCCTCATTTTTTATTTTTTTTAAATTATTATTTTTTAATTATTTATGTCACGTGTCACATCAGTATTGTGTCATTGGTCAATTCGACAATGTAGTAACACGTGTTATGTCATTATCTTCATCTCAATTTGGTCATATATTTATTATTTTGATTCTATTTTAGTCCATAATTTAAAAAAAAAAATTAATTCTCCAAATTGAAACCAAATTTAACTTTTGTAAAAATCTTATAATAATATTTTAACAACATTAAATTTATTTAAATTTATATTTTATAACAAATTTTAGTTATATTTTGTTTTAAATTTTGAATATATTTATTTTAGCTTGTTACAAAATTATTTTAAATAATTTATTTACAAATGTTCGAGTTCGTTTAAGAATTACAATTTTATAAATTTAAATATAGATTTTAACATAATTTTGTAACTAGTTAAAATAAATATATTTAATTTTTTTTAAAATAAATAAATAGAATTTGATGTAAAATAGAAATTTGAATAAATTTAATATTTTTAAAATTATGTAATAAAAATATCATTATAATATTTATATAAAAATTAAATTTGATTTCAATTTGGAGAGGATAAATCAAAAGTTAAAAAAATACGACTTGAATAGAATTAAAATAATAATTATAGAGACTAAATTAATGATTTGACACATGTCATCATATTGACTTGATATATAATATAATTATGACGTGACACATTATATAAATAATTTTCAATAAAAAAATTAAAACAATTTTAATATTTTAAAAAATAAAATAATTTAAGAAAATGATGAATTGACTCATCTTAATGCTACTAATAAGATGAACCTAATGTTAGAATTTTTTAAAATATTGACCCAAGACTAAAAAATATACCAAGACTAATTTAAGATTTTTTACAAAAATATGGACCCATAAAACATTTTAAGCTATTTTGTTTTGAAATGTTAATATAAACAGGATTTTAACACATTAATTATATAAATTACAGTGATATCGATTATGGGGCGCACTAGAAAAGCAAACAAAACAAATGCTCCAATTATGAAATAAATCTGCAGCGGTGTGAAAATTAAGTTATTGGGTGCACGAAGAATTAAATGAATCTGCCAAAACCAAAACCAATTCTCTTTGATTCCACCAAAATTAATCACCTTCTTTCTCGGTATCATATTCAACCTCACCATATGCGACTACCATCCAAAACGCAACCATGCTCGCGGCAAAGCCACCAGCGGCGACGGTGGCCACTCATGTCTGTGCGAAACACCGCCGCACTGTCTTCCTCGCTCGTGACTTCTTCAGACCACCAAGACCACCGTCAGGGCAGCCGTTCCGCCAATGAAAACGCTGCCTCCTACGGCCGGGTTCGTCGTCGGCCTCCGCGAGCACAACTCGTGTTTCAAACTCTCGTCACCCACTCCTCCCCTCTCATTCAATCTTATTCCTAACTTTTTTAATTGGTTTATTGATTATCGCAATATCAGATGAAGAAATTTGTTCTTTCTATATGAATTTCATACCATTCACATTAACATTCAACAATAACAAAAAGAAAGTAGAAATTGTGTAACCTGGTTATATTCAAATCTGTGTTTCGTTTCCTTCTGCTTTTTTCCTTAATTATTCTTGTTTGGATCTCTTGAATGTCTCTGATATACACCTTTTGTATTGCTCTTCTGGGTTATGGCTCTAAATGGGATTGAAATGGAGATGAGTAATTAAAATTGATGCGAGGGTGAACTATGATGGATGAAAATGTTAGTGAGAAGATCCTGTAAAGTGTGATAATCTGAAGAGGAATGAGCGGGTGGGGTGGAATAACGGAGAATGTTTTAATGGTGTTGGAAGGTGAAGTGGCCTTTTGAAATAAAAAATTTAAAAAAAAAACTAAAAAATTGACGAGAAACTTTAATGTAATGTAATGGATGTTTTTTTTTTCTATTTTTTTTAATATAAAAATGGTAAGAAACTGTTCTTAATTTTTTTTTTAATTTTTAACTTAATTAAAATAAAATAAATATTGTTTTTTTATTTTTTAGTTAGCATTTTATATTTTTATATTTTTGTTTCGAATTTTATTCTTGACTCTTATTTCTAAAAATTACTTAAATATTTATCTTATAATTTTTTTTAAAAACAAAATTTAAAGAATTTTTTTTAATTAATTTTATTATTTTTTAAGATAATTTATTTTTATCTCTTTTTAATTAACTTTTTTTATGTTTTGAGAACAATTATTCTCCCGACTAGAGATGTCAAAAAGATTCATGTCCGCGGCCCGTAGATATATGTGGATAAAACTCGCAACAGGTACAAAATTTTTATACTAGCATGTTAACGGGACAAGTATGGATATCATAGTATTTTTACTCGTGGATACCCGTACCCGCTAAACTTTAATTCACACAAATACTTTCATATATATATATATATATATATATATATATATATATATATATATATATTATTATAAAATATTATGAGTCTTCATTTAGCAATGATGGTTGGATTCTTACCCCACATCGCAGTACTTTTAGATACTGTGAGGGCATTGATGTGTCTCCAAAACTGATTATGGACCAACATGGAAGGTAATGAAATTAACACATAATTTAATTAAGTGATTTTTAGAAATTTGTAATGAACTTCCTATGTTTTCATGCTCTTCTATATTAAAATTGGACAACATGAAACTTTGTACAATGTTGCAAGATGTGGACATTGATGAAGTTAGTACTTTCTTTAATATTTCATTCAAAAATAAACTACAATATAAATTGTTAGTGATTTTTTGTTTTTTTGTTTTTCAGGAATCAATCGGAGAAAGTAGACTTGTTTATCCAAGCACTAAATAAAGAATTTCTATTGTGTTGAACGTCTTTTTATAGTTACTTTTATAATTATTTGGACTTGTATGAACTTGAGTTTATTTGAACTTTATTTCAAATTTATGACAATGATGTATTTTATTTTATTTTATTTGAATTTATGGTTAAATATTTGTTTTTTTAAAATTTTTTTGAATATCCGCGGGTAGATACTCGCGGATATGAAAAAAATAGGCAAGTACCCGCATAATGGATACCCGACAGATATGGGTACGGGTACGGGACGAATATTTATTCAACATGTAGGGTACGAGGAAGCTACTACCCATACCCTACCCGCCCCATTAACATCCCTACACCCGACGAAATTTGATGTTAACAAGTGGAATGTAAAATCCTTTTCTTTTTTTAATATATGTGCTCAGTAGAAAGAAGAAGGTAAAGTCGATTCACTCTTCCAAAAAAAACCTTCTCAGCTTCCTTACCACATTTTCTCTCAACTTTTCTTCCCTTCCTTAACCATTGTTCTTCTCCTTTCTCACTCAGTTTTCAACAATTTCTTGAAACATAGGCTGGAACTAAGACCATTGCAAGGTACTCCTCATATCAAACTGAGTGTTCTTTTCCTCCACATAACTCAATCTCCAACCTTCGTTCTATTTTTGCTTTTTAGTTCTAGAGCTATGGTTCTGTGTTCCTGTTTAGAGTCTCATTAACATCTCTCTATGCTCTTATATTTCAATTCTTAGGCTGTTTTGGGGTTGTGGTGCTCATCTTCACCCAGGGCTTTCCTTTCATCAAGAGTAGTAACAATTCTGAAGTAAGGGAAGTCAAGGTTCTTAAAGTTTTCAAATTGTTTTGCTAGTGTTAGTCTTGAATCATGTGTTAAAATGTGAGTTTGAAGTAATTGTTGTATGGGAATGAATTGTGACTTGTTGGTTTGGATTTCTGGAATTGCATGCGTGAGTAGGTGAGAATTTGTTGTTCTCATCTAGGTGAAAAACCTCTAGCCTAATTGAGAATAGCAAAAAACTCACATTTGCTTCTGCTCGAGTTGTTGCACAAGCGAGGATAATTCTCGCCCAAGTGAGAGCAGTCTCGCCTAAACGAGAAAGTCTAGCATAAGCAAGAACTCACAAATTTGACTGTGCTACCTGTTTGAGTTATTTCTCATGCGAGAAGAAGTTTATAGCTTGAGCAAGAGGACCTTGTCACTTAAGCAAAACCTTCTAGCCAAAGCGAGAATGATGCAGATTTTATTTTAATCCTCTGATTGAATCTATGGTTGACTGAATTACCTTTAAAAGCATGAAGTATTATGTGACTATGCATGTATATTGGGATATTTTAAAACTATATTTGATGTGGTTATCATGAGATGATAATTATTTTGAGATAACATGCAGAGTAAGTGAGAATTTCATGGAGAAATTCCTTTGGTAATAAAATAGTGTATGTAATGACTTAAGGAATCAAGTAAGGTTAGATCCTTACACTCTAATGAATCAGTCAGACTCACATAGAGCAAATTGGTTCATGTGGTGAGAATAGTAAGAGGTATAATTATCACTAATTTTATGTGTATAATTTATCAAGAGGGAAAAGTCCCTATTTATAGGTACAAAAGACAACTCAAAGGGTACAATTCAAGGGTTACATACTTAATGTAAATATCATCAATACTAATCAAGTTGAGTAACTGTCAGCGACTCAATGGACAATCCAAAAATTTCATAACGAATGTCCCTCGTTAAAACCTTACTAAGAAAAATCCTTTGGAATAAAAACCTAGTAAAGGAAAAAGAGTACATCATTCTTAATTCTTTTATAGAATATTCTTCTATTTCTCCCCCTCATGTAAAGTTTCATCTTTAAGATGTCGGAGCTCAATCTTGTGAAGAAATATTTTGTTTGTGATCAATCGTTGTAAGAATCAGATAAATAACCCGCATCTACATAACTCATTTGATTTTGAATCATTTGGATAAAACCAGGTTATATTATATTCAAAGTACCCTTAAGGTAACGAAATATATGTTTTACACTAATTCAATGTCTCATTGTAGGTGAAGAATTATACCTTGCTTAACAAATTTATAACAAATATTATATCAAGTCGAGTATAATAAACAAAATACATTAGTGCTCTTATAATACTAAAAATATGGTATTTCTTAACCGAGAAGTGCTTAATCATTGTGAGATCTAAAAGGACATTTATCAACATCTAACAACCTCACAATTGAAGTGCAAAAATGTTATAACTTGTTGATATAAACCTTTTTAGCACCTTCATTATATAAATCTCTTGATGTACAAAAACACTTGTATTTAAATACTCAATTTGTTATATTAAACAAAACTTTGTACTTCCAAGATCTTTCATCTCAAATTCTTTCTTTAAGCAATCAATTGCTTTTGTGAACTCATTAGGAGTTCTAACGATGTTTATGTTATATGCATAACAATAATTGTGACAAATTTATTTTTCGATATTTTCACATAAATACAACGACAAATACCTTTCTTTTAACAAGTACTTACAAGTAGGGGTGGGCATGGATTGAATATTTAGATATCCGCTCAAGATCCAATTTGAATCTAAATATATGGTTCAAATTTTAATCCATATCCACTTTTTTTTGAAAAAACAATTTGGATATTTTAAAATCTATATCCAAATATTAGGATCAAGTTAGATATCCATATCTAAATATTTGGATCAATTAAGAATCTAGATCCATTTCTAAATCCATTTTTAATGAAACTTAACTTTTATAAAGTTAAGTTTATATTTATATTTATATTTTAAAAATAAAATAATTATTTTATCCAATACATAAATATTTTTTTAAAAAGTAAAATAATATATAAAATAATAAAAATTTAAAAATATTATAAATTTAATAGTATTAAAGATTAAACATAATATATTATTTAAATTCTTAACATTAAAAAAAAATTAAAATCATATAATTGTCCATATAAAGTCATTTAATCTTTTGGTAATGAAAATGATTATAAAGTCATTACATCCGCATACAATATCACTAACATTAAAAAATAACAAATCCAAAACACTTTAGAGTTCATGACAATTTTAACAGTCTCTTCAAATAGAATGCACTAACACCCATTCGATTACAAAGTTCAAAATCTCTTCCATGGCTCATTAACTCAAACTCATTAGCATTATCTTCACAACCATCTATATATGAAGCAACTGGAGTTGGCATCAATCCAATTGACTTGTGATTTATTTGAAACATGAACGAATTATTAAAGAAATTTAAAGAATCTATTCCAATGAAAGATATAATAACAAATTCATATTAATAAAATCATGCATTAATTGTCATTATTACAATTAAAGTTATCAAAATAGTTTAGAAAAGCATTTGTTCAAGACACCAAATGAAAAAGAGTAAAATGGCTTAAAACAACAAAAACTAAAGAAATTGCAATTGAAAAGTTGGTCTAAAACTAGTAAAGTGTATCTAAAAACAGAAAATTAGAGAAGCAATTAGAGTAACAGTAACAGTGAAAACTAAACTAAACTAATCAGAGAAGCAATAAACTATATAATCCACAACAAAACTAAACTAAAAATGAGTGTATTCAGATTGGCTGAAAAAAATGTTGTAGAAAATATCCTCTTCATCCCTCCACGAGTATTATCCTCCCTCACCTGGTCTTTCTGCTACTATAATCAATTCATCCTCTTTTGGATTTTCCTAAATGTCAAGGCAATAACAACAAAAGTTAATGCATCACTCAATCATTTTATCTCTACCCACCAACTCTAATAAAACTAATACATTTTTTGTGACTTATAAATGTTCCATCAAAATGTCATGTCAGAATACAACTTAAGGTTTTAAGAAAATCACTAAACAATATAATACAAAGAAAGAGAAGTTATTCACATGAAAAAGGAAGTCCATTCATTACTTACTAATTGCAAAAGGCATGAGGCGTGAGCTTTAACTCAAGAAATTATATTGTGGTCATCATCTTGTTGAGAAACCAACTCTTTAAGAAATGAAAAAAAAAGTTATCATTAGTTAATACATATTTAATTATAATATTATTACATAATTTAAACATCAACATACCTTGGTCAACAGATTGAAGCTCTTCAAAATCATAGTCTAACAATGATGGTGAATATGTGTCTTTCAACCAATCCTGTGTACAAATAAGTGCCTCCACCTTTTGTTGTGATAAAGAACTTCGATATGGATCAAGCACTCTTCCTCCCATGTTAAATGCATACTCAGATGCTACCGTAGAAACAGGCATAGCTAATAGCTCTTGTGCTATGTTTGACAAGATTAGAAATCTACATGAATTCATTTTCCACCAATCAAGAATGTTCAAAGTTGTTTCACCAAGCTCTTCCTCTAAATACTTTTGAAGTTCATATTTGTTTAAAGAGGTTAATCTTGTTGTTTGCAAAAACTTATTCCGACCATATGGATCATGCTTATAATTAGGTATATCAACATGTGTTTGTTGTGTGTCAGTTGCAGCTCTCCCGTTTCGACTTTTATATTCATCAAAGAACAACTTTAAGGAAGTATTGAGCCATGACTTTAACACCCATCCATCATTTGTTTTTTCAGGATCAAAAAGTTGATTAATTGCCCAATTCATATAACTCATCTTGTATCTAGGATCTAAGACAACAACAATTAACAACAATATATTGAACTTGTTAGGTTCACCCCAATATTTCTCATATTTTTTTCTCATTTTTCAGTCATCTTATATGTAGCACTGCTTGTAGCATTGGACTTGAGGAGATGATTGATCTCATTCCAAATTTCTACCACTTCTAACATGTAGATATTACTAGTAACATAAGAGTTACCAGAGATGCAGAAAGTAGCTTCATAAAAAATGCTCAAGAAAGGTAGAATAGACTCAACATACTCCCAATCTTTATAAGAAGGCAATCCAATCCCATTTCCTAACTCATTAGCATATTTTGTATCATAAAACTCAAGTTCAACAAATGCCATTTTATGCTTGAAAGCAGCATCTAACATCAAATATGTTGAATTACACCTTGTTTCAACATCCAAGCAAATATGACCTTTATATTCAATTTTTTTGTCTTTCAACACACTCTTTGAATTTCATAAATATAGAAGGAGGTGATCTAATATATTTCACTGCAGCACAAATTCTTAAAACAGAATTATCAATCTCTTTTAGACCACTACTCACAATTAAGTTCAAAATATGTGCACAACAACGTATATGAGTATAGTCACCTTTCAAAACCAAGTTATTCCAAGACAATAGTCATTTCTTCAAGTGTTGAACTCCCGTGTCATTTGATTTAGCATTATCTACTGTCAAGATCAAAACACGACTCAACCCTCAATTATGCAAGCATGACTCAACAAATTTAGCCATGGCCTCTCCGGTATGACTTATTACTTGACAGAAATTCAAAATCCTTTTATGCAAATTCCAATCATTGTTGATGAAGTGGGTTGTTAAACACATATAACTTTGATTTTGAGGTGAAGTCCATGCATCAGTAGTGACACAAATTCTTTGACAATGTTGAGAAAGAAAATCCTTCAAATATATCTCTTTTGCATTCCATAATGTCACAATATTTCGTGATATGGTATAACGTGATGGGATCTTAAATCTTGGTTGCAAAGCATTTGGATACCTTATAGAAGCAACATGCTCTACAAATCGAAAGGGGAGTTCAACTTCCACAAACATTTTTACCAATTCTTCTTGAAAAAGTTCTTGGTCAAATCTACCATAAGAAAGAGAGTTAATATTTCCATCAATTGTTGAAGATGAACATACTTTTTGTCTCTTGTTTACTTCTTTATTAGGGTTATTTGGACATCTCAACACATGATTACACATTGTAGTTGTTCCTTTCTCATATCGAATAAGGATATCACAATACTTGCATTGAGCCCTTTTATCTAATTTTGGTTCTAGTTGAATGAAATAATTCCAAGCTTCTGATCGATTTTTCTGTCCCTCATGAGAAAGGGGTCCCATATTTGCAGAGCCACTAACAATTGATGGAGTAGTAAGTGCATGCTCAATTGGTTTTGAGATGAAACAATCATCTTCATGGATTAATGACATTTTTAGAACAATGTTGCAATATTGACTAACCAAGAAAACAACCTAGAAGATATCATATCATATCAAATCAAATACGATATTTTTGGTTTCAAACAAGCTTAATAATTACACAAGAGTTTATCATTTTATTTTTATCTAAACATAGCGACATGAAATTTGGATATTTTTTAATAACTGTTTGGTATAAGAGAAAGACACTAAGATTCACTGTCAAATGAGAATATTCTTATATACCTCATAACACGATTTTGACAACTTTGGTTTGAATAAAAAAAGTCTAAGTGAAGCAAATTTTAACTATTGAATTACCCATACACAATTGTTACATTACATGTCACATAAACATATCAATCATTTCATTTGAATCCTAAAGATGTAAAATGTTGCTTTATTATTATTTGATCATACAGAATCATGCAGAAAGGACACTAGGGAGACTATTTTGATCTTTTTCTGCTACTCTTATTATACTATACCATGACTCAATATTTATCTATTTGCAATACTTTGAATAGCAATAGCTACCACTCAAGTGAACCATTAAATTCAATCTTCACAAACTTGGGAATACATTAAACAACTATACCATTGTTGGCAAAACAATAAAACGTAGTCAAAGTCATAGAACCAAATGTGACTCAAGATCCCCAATAAAACTAAACAACCTAATCATTTTCAGAATTCCAATATAACACCAACCCTATCCTACCAGGCAAACACCATATTTGCAGAGCCACTAACAATTGATGGACAAAGAGAATTCTATTTTAAAAGCAAAGAGTATTTAGTCAAACAATCTTTTGCATGCAACACAACCACATCAAAAAAACAACTATTAATCCTATAAATTCTAATATATCCAACTACATCCAAGTAGAACAGAAATACATAGTTTTTGTACAATAAATGATTAGGGATCCAGAAACTACTAACCATAAGCTCATGACCATCTAGATTGAGAAAAGAAAAGTAGGATTATTGTTCTTTTTGTATTCGAGTAATCATCCCAGACATATCCCAAGTCTTCCAAATATTTATATTTTCTTAGTTACGAGAAATTGGTAATAAACACACAAGAAAATATACTGAGCTAGAATAGTTTGAAAGTCATTAGTTTTCATTTTGCTGATTTATAGTTTTCAAAATATATTTACACACACGTCTAAGAAGCAAATTAGGCTTTAATGGATCAAGGATGGGAATAAGACAGTGGAAAGAAGAACCCATATGGCCTTCACAAGAAAAAAAAACTTTTATACTCAAGGAAGAGTGCGGTAAAAAAAATTTAAACACAGTTAGATACAAAATATTTTATAAATCATTACTGTCTATAAATATCTACCAAACTACACTTGATAAAATATGACAGAACAATGCCTGTACAAAGACAGTGGCAGGAAGAACCAAGATGGTCTTCACAAGAAACAAACTTTTATACGCAGAAAAGGGGCAATGAAAAAATTTAAACAACATAGATAGATACACTATTTTATAAATAATTACTGCACATAATATCTAATAGACTGCAAGCATGTTGGCAGAAAGAGTCAAAGATGTGGATAAACCAACACTTCCTATAACATTCTTCAAAATCCCCTACAAACTTTTCTATACCGTTCTCATAGAGATAAACTAACAACACCAGAATCAACATAACCTCATTACTATTCTTGAACGGGGTGAAAGTACATTACACTTGCAAACTCATTGCTTAACAATTTTTAAAATGTTCATTTTTTTATTATAAAGCATGCTCTGCCTATTTCCAGTAAGCTTTGTCTAGACCAAGTTGTCCTACCAAACTTGAGTCGTGAAAGTGCAGAAAGAAAGGAAGGGAAAACAAACCTAGGGATAGCAATGTTGTCGTCAATGTTGGTGTCGATCTCGATCAAAACACAACAGTGTCGTTCGTTCTCTAAAACAAAATCAAACAAATGAATGAATCAAACTTAAAACTAGATAAAATGAACAGAGGAGAAACGAGAAACATTATTGGAATGGAGAAGATAGAAGAGATTCAGATACCTTGAATCAATCAACCGTAACAAAAGAAAAGAGAAGAAATTTAGGGTTCAGAGAATTGAAATCGTGGAATAGAGGATACGGTTCAGATAAGTTTGGATAAAAGTCTTATCCAACGTTAAAATTTAGATTTCCCATCTTATAAAATCTATAAAAGTAAAATAAAAATATGATCTAAAATATATAAAAAATAGATATAAAGTAGAAAGCAGAATCTATAAAGTAGTTTTACAGTGGACCAGTTCAGTTTAAAATTGGACCAGACCAATTTTTTTTCCCACCCTTACTTACAAGGAAAATTATACATCTTGATTGCTTTAATCCATAAAAGGGATTTTTTCAATTTTATTGAATAATCCACTTTAGAATTTGCATTGTTGGGTAAATTAAATCCTTCAGGGATTTTCATATAATTATCATTCTCTATAATATTATTTTGCGCAAAAATCCATTTGTACTCAATAAGTTTTTACACCTTCAAGTGTGCAGACTATAGGTCCAAAAACCTTTTGTTTAACAAGCAAATCTAATTTTGCTTCTATTTCATCTTTCCATTTGGTCAATAATTTCTTTGTCGACAATCTTGATCCTTATTGTCACTCATAACATTTATCGTTATATTATATGTTAAAACATCGTCAATGTTGACTTCATTTTGGTTCTATATTATCTTATTCATGACATAATTTATTGAGATCTCATCATTTTCAACAATTTCAGGTACTTGAGGTTCTTTTGGAATCAAATTACTAATTATGTCAAATGAATCTTTTGTGATTTACACCTCCTCGATTAGGTCATCTTTTCTTTTTAGCTCCTTTTCTCATTCAAGGATTTTTATCTCTGGAACTAATAGGCTTACCACGCTTCAATCGTGTAATTAATTAATATCAATTCTATTTGGAGCATTATCAGTTGGTATATGTGATTTAGTTATCCTATTTGTGTTAGTAAAAACACCTGATAATTGATTGACTAAGTTGTAAATGAATTATCATTTGAACTTCGAGTTCACATTCTTTTGTACGAGGATTAACAGAGATAATGACAATTCATTCTAACCAATATTCTTTTCCAATTGTTTTCTTTATCCCCCTAATGTTGGAAAAACTCATTCATAACAAATGACAGTTGACAAATCAAACTGTAAAGGTGTCTCCTCTAAAGACTCATCATAGTCTCTTATGGTGGGGAAATTCGATCATATACAAAAATTCTTAAACGAGACAATTAGGTTATTGACAAAAAAAAAAACCAATTGCATAATAGAGTAATGATAATAATTTGTTGGCTTGATGTGAATCAATATTGTAGCATGTAAAATTGTATATCTCCAAGTAGTCATTAGAAGATTAGCTCTCATAAGTATTGTCTTGCAACCAGCTTTAGACGTTTTATTCATAATTCTACAACTTCATTTTGAGCATGAACACATGTTCTACTGCATGTTCAACTTCAATTCCAATTGACATACAATATTCATGAAAAGCATAAGATGTAAATTCGCCAGTATTATTAAGAAAAATTTTCTTAAACGGATAATCTGAGAAGTGATCTCTTAACTTAACTAATTGTTCTAATACTTTACAAATGTCTGATTACAAGTTGATAATAAATAAACATGTGACCATTTAGCTTATGCATCAATTAAAGTGTGAAATACCTAAATGATCTACATGATGGGTGCATTGGACCACAAAATAAGCCTGTATTCATTTCAAAAGATGAGATTGACTCATTTCTAAAGTTTTCGGTTGATGGTCTTATTATCAACTTTCCTTATAATCATGTATTACATGAGAGATCATTGGATTGAAGAAGTTTTTGACTCTTAAGTGGGTATTCACAAGAGTTTTCAACTATTTTTCGCATCATGATAAATCCAAGATGAATATGATATTTATTTAGACAAATATCTTAAGAACTTAATAATTTTCTATTAGATTTCTTCGTAGAAGTGTAGCAGCTCTTCTAGAGCCTTCAAAACATTATTTGTGATATAAAAATAATGTTAATATTGACTTCTCGAATAACCAAACATAAGAAAAATAAAATAATAATCTTGAGAGTTTAATTTTTGCACTATTAGCAAAATATAGTATATTTAGTCTATCTAATATTAATGCTTATCAAAATGATCATATATATATATATATAAATTTTACTGAACTTAATAACCTCAACTTGTTGCAGGTACCATCCAAAATTAATTAACTTCGTAAGTCATATATTATCAAATAATATCAAATAAAACTAAGTATAAAATATCATATCCAAAATATTTGAACCTTAATATATGTATAGTATAATAAAATTAGAACCACAAATCCATATCAAAACTCTTACTTCACATTCTTACAAAAAAAAAATATGTATTTTTTTTAATATATCATTTAATGCAATCTTAATTTACCCATTATATTTTAATACTAATCAAGTTCAAATTTATTATCTTCCAAAACCTAAATTTTCTACACCAAAAAATGAATGGTCCCTTTTATTTACTTTTATTTAAAAGTTACTTCATTGTCTCTTGATACATTGATTGGGCTGTACAAATTCATTTGCATCCACCAATACAATCTCAATCAATTAATGCATCTTAAATCTAATGTTTTTCTCCATTTAATTTATACGCGTAAATGCACAAGTGATGATCTTCTCTATTCAACATTTAAAAATCTGCAATCAATAAATTCCAACATTTATATTTCTATCATGTGACATTATATATATTATTTTAGGGATGACTTTTCAATTACCATCCACATTCCCTATGTAATACCAATTCAAGTTTAATAATGTTATTCATGTGACATCCAATATTAGAAAAATGTTAATATTATACATTCACACTTTTATAACAATTACTAATATATATATATATATATATATATATATATATATAATAACAATATTAAATGTTCATTATACACTCATCACACATATACATTTCATAATACAAAAGCAAAAATTGATTCTTACGTATACATAACCAACATCAAACATGCATATTTTATATAGTTATATTTTATAATAAAAATAATTTAATATATAAAACTATATTTTATACTGTCACATTAAAGCTTCTTCTACCATTTTATAAAAAAAAATTCTTAATACTTCCCAATAGGGATGACAACGGGGCGGAGTGGAGACGGGTTTCACTATCGCATACTCATCCCTGTAAAAAAAAATTCATCCCCATCCCCGTACCCAAACCCAACGGGTATCAAAGTTTTATCCCTTCCCCATTCCCACCGGGTAACAGGTATAATCTCATACCCGTACCCGTTTTCTTACTACTTTAACATAAATTTTAATTAATTTTTATAAAATAATAAAAAATTACGGTAAAGGAAACATAATATTATCAAATATTCAATTTTGATATCAAATAATTTGAAATAAATTATAATTATTTACGTTTTAGATTAAAATACCAATTTACAAACATTAATGAAACCTAGTTGATAAAATTTAAAAATATTTTAAAAAAATATAAAAGTATAATAAATATTCAAATTAAAATATATTTTAAATGTTTGTTTACTTCAATTTTTTAAATTCTAATGAATCTCCTTTTTATACACTAATTAAAGTGTTAATACATCATTTGATCAAAATGATGCAAAGAACAAATAATAAACATAATAATAAAATTTTGACATAAATATTGTATCTTTTAAACTCCATTATATGTTGAATGGTGATAAAAAAAATATTCATGGCAATTACATTAAATTTTTATATTGTAGTAAATAAAAGTTATTTATACAATTATAGTGAAAAAATTACAGTATGATTGATAATAAGTTATAAAATAAAAAATAATTAAATAAAATATATCGAAATAGTATTTTTAAAGGATGAAAATAAACAACAAATAAAAATATTAAAAAATTAAAAAATGTATGTGTCTTTGAAACAATTTGAGAAACTATTGAAAGAAATCGCACAAAGAAAAACAAATGTATAATTAAGGGTATTATAAGATGAAAAATACCTTAGAGATCTAATAAAACTTTTCTAATATCAACCTATATACTCAATAGTTGAGAAATAAAAAATTGTTTTAACGAAACAAAAAAGTTCTTCAAATAAATCAAAAATTAATAATAATAATAAGTAAAGATTTTTTTTTTATATTACCTAGTAAGTGAAAAGTTTATGCTATTAAACATTTAAATTGAGAGTATTAAACATTCTCATGTGAATATAAATATTCAAATGTGAGACATAAATTTTTTTAATTGACATACATCATTTTAACATAATTACATAAAGTTTATGATAAGATAAAAAATTTATTGGAGATGCAAATGAGTTTCATGACAAATCAAATAAATATATATATATATATATATATATATATATATATATATATATATATATATATATGTTTATTTAATTTATTGTAATAATTTAAACTGGAACGAAGATATGACGATGACGGGTATTATGGCGGGGATATATACATCCCCATACCCATCCTCGTACCCAATTGAAAAATTCGGGGAATCCTCATATCCATACACATACACAGTCAATGTGGGGATGAGTTCGGGCAATACCCACGGGAACGAGTTTATTTGTCATCTCTACTTTCCATCACCAATAAAGTGATCAATGTTTCCATATTCCATTCCATTCATTTTAGCTAAGAAAAACAACAATATCAAGATGAGTGACATCCATATGGTCAAAATCAGAATCATCATCTTTATAAACACAAAGTGTGTTTCATGTTCTTATCCCTATTTTTTAGGATGCTTTTATGTAAGACAAGTATGACCCAAATGGCCTTTACCACCGTAGTGATATTTTCATATTATTTATCATTGTTTTCATCTTTTTCTTTTCTCCTTTTCATGTTATTGTTCCACTTCTGATGACAAAATCTCTCTTTGAAATTTCCTTTATGATCATAAAAATATGGATCAGATGTTGTTACATTCACTTCTGGGAAGGAAGCATAACCAATTTAGTCTCATGGATGTTGTTGCATTCACTTATGAGAATGAAGCATAATCAATTTGGTCTCATGAATTTTCATTAAAAACTCATTGTTTTGTTTAGCTATAAGAAGATATGAAATAATTTGAGAATATTTGTGTTTCAGTCTCTAATACTCAATAATATGAGTAATTTTTTCTTGTAACATCAAGAGTCACAAATTCAAATTTTGTAAGGTTTGACTTGTTTAAAATTGGCTCATAAAACATTAATAATAATCATTTTTTTTGTGAAACTAAAAAATCAATATAGACAATAATTAAAATAATAATAATAATAATAATAAAACAAATATGAAACTTGATAAAGTCAAATATTTTTTTACCACAATAAATCATAATTATAAGACAAAATTGTCAAGAAGGAAATAATTAGAAAAAGTCTGGATTGAGTCCTTAAAGAGAAAACATATCCACTAACTCAGTTGGATAGCCTTATAACGTATTATAAATAAAGTTAATAATAGAAAGAATGATAGACAGAAAGAATAGATTATCAAATACTAGTTTTATGTGTATAATTATCAAAGGGAGAAAAGTCTCACAGAAGACAACTCAAAGGATACATCTCAAAAGTTACATACTTAATGTAAACATCATCAATAATAATCAAACTGAGTAATTATCAACAACTCGATGAACAATCCATAAATTTTATAACAATTTGCTATTATTGATTTTAAATATAGTATATTGAATTTATTAGTTTCTATATATATACTTTATTTCTTCGGTATCACTTGCGATAATTTTAATTATTTTATTTTAAATTATTAAAACTAGTTCAACCCATTAAACTCCAGTTAAATCTTTAAACATTGTTTTTTCGACCTTCCATGTGGGGGTTCAGCTTCGGGTATATTAAAAAGATATGTACGCTGACAAAATCGCACACATTCTCTGTTCTGCTCACGGCATATTTTTCTAGGGCGGAAATGCGGGTATGTCCCGCCCGTTTATTTTAAATAAATAGTATTGTTTATTCATAAACTTGTAAAAGTAACTATGTAAATGAATGAGGAATAATTTTTTTTTTATAATTAAATTTTGACAATTTTTTTTATAATTTTAAATGTTATTTTTTAAATAATTTTATATTTTTTTTTCATTTTCAATATTTAAAAACCATTTAAAAAATATTCATTATATTATAAAAAAAATTATTAAAATTTAATAATAAAAATATCACTTTGAAAAAGATATACACCAAATGGTCCATCATTCCACCGCCACTTTTTTAACCGGACAATTTGACACTACATCTTTTTTACTATTTTATCTTTTAGTATGATTTAGTTTCTTTTAAACATAAAAAAATAATTTTTGTTAAAATTATTTTACTCTTATAAAAATATCAAATAGTCGTGAAATAATATAAAAAAATCTTTTCCAATTCTAATTACATAAAAATAAAAATTGATATATTATATTTTTGTCTTCAACTTCAGATCTCACTTCACACTCTCACTCTAGCAACCATTGTTCCTCTCCCAAAACAACCTCATCTATCTCCTTCAACATCTAAAAAAATCTGCAGCATGAGCTCGAAAGCTTTTGCAGCACTGCTTCTTTTGGCCTTCACCAGCTCTTCAAGTAAGCATTTTGGAGTTGTTTTCATCTGTACCAAACAAAGCTTCTTTTCTTCACTTTTCTCTGGCACAACATTTTTATCATTTCTAAGTACACAACAACGTTTGTTTGTTGATGTTTGTAGTTTGTAGTTTGTTTTTTGGCCTAAAGTTTTGGTGTGGAATGTGACAGGTGCTACTTGGTGCGTTTGCAAAGAGGGAAGTGATACGATTCTGCAGAAAACCTTAGACTATGCGTGTGGAGCTGGGGCTGATTGCAACCCTTTGCACCAAAATGGCCCTTGTTTTCAACCAAACACTGTTAGAGCTCACTGTAACTATGCAGTTAACAGCTATTTCCAAAAGAAGAGCCAAGCTCAAGGCTCTTGTGACTTTGCAGGAACCGCCACTGTTACTGCTTCAGATCCCAGTAAATCCTCCACACTACTTCTTCTTTCTTCGTCACGCCAATTTCATCATATCCTTCAAAATTAAAGATTTTGTTATTTTCATTAAGTTCCCATTTTACTAAAAAATTTATCTTTTCAGACCTCTGGTTACAAATTTTAATGTCTGGTTTCTCTGTTTTCTACCTTTAAAATGCAGTGATCCATATACATTTTTTTAAACTAATCCTAATAATAGTATCTTTGGTGTTTGGAAGTTGAAAGTTTTAATCAAAAATAAGATAATTTTATAATAGATAATTACTTCTTAGTATTAAAATTATTTGAAGATAATATTTTTAATATAGTATTAAAATCATTGAAAAAATTTAACATCGAAATGAAATAATTTTATATTATATAACTAAGTGCAAATCTTCGTCATGTGGTTGTGTTGAGTTGAATTAGACTTAAGTAAATCTCTTACCCATCTTAGCAAAATTAGTTTATAACTCTAATAATTTAGCTATATTAACAAAAATTACCCTTTTTGAAGTTAAGTGTTTTTTTTTTTGAAAGTTCAGCTCAAATAGTCCTTCACAAATCCATTGTGTTATCAAACTAGGTCACAGTCATTGAATTAAGGATTTTAGTACTGTTATTCAGAATCTCTTTCTCTTTAGAGTACTTACTTATATTCATTCAACCAGTTACCACAAAATCCATAGATTCTCAAGGTCTCATGACAACTCAAAATTTGTGACTTGTTTTATGAACAGGCAGTGCAGGATGTTCCTACCCTGCAAGTTCCAGGTATGCATGTTGTTCTTCATCTTCGGTTACCTTTAGCTTGGAATTTGATTCTTCAAAACCTTTAAACAACTTTCCAAATTATTCAATTTTTTTTTATATATTATTGTATAATATTAAGAAAATTATTCAATGGCAGGTTTATTTGTGTGTGTGAAGTTTGGTTTGTTGTGGATTTATAATATATTTTATAGTGATGTTTTTAAATATATCTTACTTAACCAAGTTAATATTTAATAACATGGTGTTTTATGAATTAGATTTGCATACTAAGTAAATATGTGATAAAGTTCACCTAAAATATCTTATGTGAGGAGCAAAAACCTAATATGTTTCAAGTTGAAAAAGCAAAATAAATGGTTTGGAAACTCGTCTTTTCCCTACAACAAAAAAGAAAAAAAAAATCTTTTACTTTCTCAATCAAAATGTTTGAGTGGAGGGTTTCATGTATTCAAATAGAGGATCATAATGTTATCATTTAATGAAAAGGATTTACGTTATTATTACTTTTTAAAAATAATAATATATGAAAAAGACACTCTCACTTATTTTTTTATAAATAATTATGACATTATGGCTGTCTTTTCTTGTTAAAATTGAATTTTACTTTTGTAATTCGTGTTTCTTTTTCTATTTGATGTTTCTTTGTGTTAAAGTCATAGTTACAAGTAAATGTGTATTATTACTTTTTCTTTGTGAATAATTTTTGTAAGACTAGGACCTTCCATTCTTGTAATTGCATAAATAACTTTGTTTTTTTATAGGATAAGTCAAAATCTATTATTACTTTGCACTAGCTGGGTGGTCCATTGTAGGCCAAAGTCTTTTCTCATTTGACCAGTCTGCATGATGATGATGCAGGTTCATTCATTGCTCATTTTTCTGCTACCAAAGTGATTTTAATACATACCCATTTTAAATTTTTTTATATTAAATAAAATTTTAAGTAACTCTTTGACTATAAGTTAAATATCATTCTGTCTGAAATATTTATCAACAAAAAATACCATGAGAATTTTAGAAAATATGTTACCTACCTTTCTTCATACAATAAAAATATAATGAATTTTGTTATGAATAGGGTATTGATTAAAGATAATTAATATGTATTAAATTTTATAAAAATTTATAGTTAACTGTAATAATAAATAAAATTTAATCTAATAATCATTAATGCAGTTTTATTATATTTAAAGCACAAAAATGTCTTTAAAATTAAAATATAATTAAACATAAAAAATTTAAATTAATATAAAAATAAACAAAAAATAATATTAAACATTTTAAAAACTAAAAATAATTAAAGTATCAATTTGAGATTTTATTGAATTTTTTTACTCTAACTTGATAAATTTTTATAATATCTCGGTTAACTCAACAAATCTCTTTATAAAAATACAAACAATATAATTAAAGTATCATTTTTTTTACTCTAACTTGATAAACAATTATAAATACATAAATTTAGTAATATAAAAAAATAATTACTTAAACTTTTAATTAAGACTTTACAAATTTTAAAATACTTATTTTATCTTAAAAATTTAAAGGACATGTTTATCTATAAAATTGGTTATACATATTTATATTATTTTAATTTTTAATATAAAAATAATAAAAACAATACATATTAATTATTTCTTAACCGTATCTCCCGAGTATAATTGTCTCCAAATATAATTTAATAGGAGTAGAGAGCTAACTTTAACCACAGCTTTAGTTACTGAAGTAGCTGATATTCAATTATAATGTATATTTAGAATTTTAAAAAAATTATTATTTTAAGTTTTATATATATATATATATATATATATATATATATATATATATTTTTTTTTGTGTGTTAATATATATTGAGTAGGAAAGAAAAAACATTAAATCTTATCAAGAGAACATAAAAAGAAAAATTAAAAGGCAAATCTGTATGAAGTGTGCTCTTCTATGGCATTTTACATTCATTATTTGATTCTTTATTATTATTTTTTTATAAATATGTGTTGAGGATTTAGATGTAAGTTTAAATTTCATATTTATTAAAAATAAAAAAGTTGTGTTTTATATAAAAATGAAAATTTATAAGTTTATTGTTTTAAAATTTAAATTTTTTAATTAAAGATAATCTTAATTTTTGATGTAAAAATTAAACTCTTATTTTTTTCGAAAACATTTATTTAATAACACTCGGTTCGCTTTTCTTAAACAGCAGTGCAGGCACAGGAACAAACAGTGGGACAAAAACACCTTCCGGCATCTCTTCTTCTTCTCCGTACAGTTCCACAGCAGGAGTGTTGGGAGGGATTGGCAGTGACACCAACCCAGATGAGAGTAATGGTGGCCTTATCAACACTACTTTCTTCATTTCTTTCTTTTCATTTTTCATCGCAATTCTCTCCTGCTGCTGCTGAAAACTCTCTTCTTCTGTGTATGTCACACTCACCATGTTATTATGATGGACCAATGTGATGTTGTATTTTACTCTGCATCTGTTACTCTTATTAAAAATCTGCACTTCCATATTTCCAAATTCAGGTTATATGGATTATATAGTTTCAAATTTAAATTTGTATTATAAATTATACGATATAGAATCTAATTTATGTTTTATATATTTTTTTAAAAAATTTGTATTATATATTATACAATTTAGAATGTAATTTGTATTTTAAATTTATATTATAAATTATATAATCGTGAATGTATATTTGTATTATAAATTGTAAAATTTAAAATATAATTTACATTTCAGATTTTCTTCCAAACTTGTATTATAGTTAGTATAATTCGAAATGTAAATTTACATTATCAATTGTATAATCTAAAATTTAATTTGTATTGTGAATTGTTTTCCAAATTTAGATTACAAATTATACAATTCAAAATATAAATTGCATTTTGAATTATGTAATCAAAATAATTATAAATTGTACAATCCAAAATATCTTTTTCTACTAATTTCAGTGAGTACAACTGAAATTTTAAAAGTAAGAGGGTGTAAAAAGGAAACATTGGGGTGCAAGAAGAAATTTAACGGGTCTTTCTCTATTTTTCTATTATCTTTAAGGTTCAGCGGTTAATGTGGTGAGAATGTTTTTTTATCAACAATGAAAAGTATAAATAGAGAAGTACTTGGGATACTACAATCATTTTGCACATCAAAAAGCAAAGATCAAAACAACTAAAAACTAAAAGAGAAAAAAAATACCTATAACCTATCATAAGGAGGATATAATTGTAACATCTCATTTAATAGCTTTTAAACTACTAAATAAAACATTATATAGTGATAGTCCAAAGCAGATAACATGGAAGTTAAGTATAATCTTATACAGTCATTCAAAATTGAGTAATGATAATACTATATGCACAAGACCACTAGTAGGAAGAGAAGATAAATTCTAACTACTTACTACAAAACACACCTATCTACAGGACCTCTAGATACTACTGCTCAGTCATACTATCAACACTACGTGAAATCTCTCCACCTACAGCCTCCTCTGCTCACACATTTAAGTGATCATTGCAAAGAATAAAACGAGAGTAGACAACATAGAACACGTAGGGTAAGCTAATAATGATTTAAAGAATGTTAAATTAAAGTAAGACTAAAGTAACGATCAATCATCACAATTTCACACAAGAACATTCTAACACCTCATACGCCAATCAACTCCAGACTCAATTATCCAGATATATGCAATTAACATCAGACCTCTTGGTGGCTTGCACCAGTGTATGATTCCCAAACTCTGCAGAGTTTGGCCTCAAGGGGTTATCACCCAATCATCACACTAGGTAAGTCTCCTTCTCGCCAAAGACTTGATCGAGTCGGTGGCTAAGACCTATTGCTACTCCTCACGACATAACTCATTATACTCTACATGAGCCTTAATGGTTATTGGAGCGTTAGGATACCAACCAAAATTGAGTCCTTATGTCCTTGCATACACTACCTTATCCACACTTAGAATTTCTCCACGAAATTCTTCCATAATTCACATAAAACAAACCCTCATTCATCAAATCTTATCCAAGATATATCAATACAATCATAAAAGTCATATTCAATCATTTAGTGCATGAAACATGTCAAAACAGCAAACATATGAGACAAGGTAATTTAGCGCTTAGCGTCCAGTTCCAACGCTAAGCGCCATTTGTCTCACAAATTTCACCGCTCAGTCTCAGATCCAGCACTCGGCCTTGAGATTTAATTTTTGTTCCAGATCTGCAGAGGTCCCAACGTTGGGGCATCGCTCGGCTAGCGCTCAACGTCATTCTTCTCGCATTTTTCAATGCTAAGCACCGCTGGGTTGGCGCTCAGCGCTGATCCTCTCGCATTTTTCAACACTCAACCTTGAATTCTGAGGCTCAGCTTCACACCAGAAAACAACACATATTTGGTTTTCTTGAGAAATTTGTTACCAACTTTCATGACTATAATTGGCACACCCTTTGCAGAGTTACTAGGTTTTCAAATTAGTTTTCAATTGAGGAATCTAAGGCCAATCAGAGTTATGACTCAAGTATTCATCCTTCTCAATTCAATCTCAAGTCATACAATACATTCACATATCAGCATATATCAATACCAATCAATTCAAATTCCAACAGCAATCAAACAAGCAGTTCTAGTCATACACAATTACACCTCACTAAAGTCTTTAAGCATAATCAATTATTAGCTTCCCTTATCTGATTAACTCGCACAATCTACTGCCAAAAACCTAAATTCCCCTTTCTCTTCTGATGCTCACAAATCAACCTAGAATTATCAGAAACACGATCAGAGGATGTCATTAGAGCCACTGATCAACAAGAATTTTTACAAGGTACACAAATCTCACATGTGATACAAGTACATCACATGCATGGCTTTTCAAGAAAAGACCGAGAAAATAGCATTATTATAACTTACTCAATTCAAGGTTCTGATCGGACAGACTTGGAGATCTCGCCGCAGTGTATAAGACCCGAGGAATTTAATTAATTAAATAAATAAATAATTAATAAATGTGGGTAGTGGGAGCCTTTATGATATTAAATTATAACTTGTATGATGTGAAAAAGTACTAGCTCAAATGGTTGAGAGTACTTTGATTGTGTGAGAGGATTTGGATTTGAGTCCTATGAATGCCATTATTGTGTTATTTATTTATTATTGTTTTGTTATATATGGGATCATGTTTTGGAATGATATAATACTTCAATTCTATGAGTTAGCAAGAAACATGAATTGACATGATGGTTTGGCATTGACTTGGCATTAGCATGGTTAGGGGTTCAAGTTTTGGAGAACTCAAATTAAACTTTATTTTTGCTATTTTGGGTTTTTGGCTTGAATTTGAAGGGTTAAGGGAAACCCTAGATGCATGGGCCACCAAAGGTGGCTGAGAAACGAATCATAAAGATCAATGAATGATAATAAACATTACCATTAAACCTTGAATTCGTTTTTTTGTAATTACCTAGCTTTAAGGCACCTTTAAGAAGAAAGGTTTTGGCAAGTTGTGAGTGTACTCAGAAAATAGAGACGAAAATCAGAGTGTAGAGAGTGTGGTGAGTGAACAATTGAGGGGCTGGACAGTGGAAGAGCTTAAAGGAATTGTTGGAAATCAAGGAAAGGACTCAAGCTTTATACTTTTAAGCAAAGGAATTTCGAGGTTAGGGGAGCTGGACTCCAATTTTCCTTGTTCGTCTTAATATGTACATGAAAAGTATGATAACATGATTGCATGATCCTTGTTTAATTTGCAAAATTTCTGATTTCTGGAAATTTTTCAGAAACCGCCTGGCAGGCTATACATAGCCGCCAAGAGGCTCATCCATTATTGTGTGTTTCTGGGTTCCTGTGAGGAACCGCCTGGCGGTGAAGCCCTGTACCGCCAGGCGACACAAGCATGTAACCCATTTCTGGGTTTCTCTGATGAACTGCCTGGCGGTGATGAATTTTCGCCAGGTGGCGCGAGTCTGTTTTGCTCGATTTTGTGATTATATGCAGTTTGAGATGATTCTGATCGGGGGAAAATCAAGGGTTAGTGGTTAAGAGATGATGTGATGTTGTAATTCTTGAATTCTAGCATAAATGACGTTTAAAATTGATGGAACGGTGGGGATATGTTTTAGGACCGACAGTATGGGTTTTTTTTATTCTTAGAGTACAATTGATGTGTAATTGCTTTGTGAATCTCACTGAGTATAGTTAGTATTGAATAGTAAGGCTGTATTGTTGTTTTCTCGTGCAAAGATGAGAGAGACTGGATCGAGAAAGGCGAAAATGGGAGAATGGGATTGTTGACATGTGTGACAAAGTCTAATTTTTCTCAGGTCTGATACACCGCCTAGCGGAATATAGGTTGTCGTCGAGCGGCAGCGTTGCACCAGTGGGTTCTGGAGGTTTTAGTTGGGTTGGTTTGAGTTGGTTGCTGTGATATCTTTTGGACATGATGTGGTACGAAGGAATTAGTGAAAAGAGATGGAATTTGGGTACCTAGAAGATAGGAGAGCAAATGGGGTTAATGATATAAGATTAGAACTATAGGGTAGATTGTGGAAAATCTATCAGATAAGGGTTTGGTAGCTGAATTATAAATGCGGTAGTAGTTGGTACAATTTATACAGGGTAAGTAACAAGATAGGATTTCATGACTGTGAGGGCTTAAGTGGTGAAGTAACCATAATACTGTCAGGGAAGGTTATGTAATATAAGTTGTATTAGTTGTTTGATGTGAATTGTTAAAAAGTCAACTAATCTTAAGTCAAGCAACTCACTGGTATGATAGGATAGGAGGGCTCATACGGGTATACGCAAGTTTGGTAATAGGATACCATTGGAAAATTTGTACACTGGAGTGTGCCAACGTAGGAATGAGACTAAGCCGTTGAATGGAGTGCATAGAAACCAGTACATGTCGTTGTGCTGGTATGGCGCCTGGCAGCAGGGTTCAACCCGCCAGGCGATAGCAACAAATACAGGGAGTCTGTATGTCGTGAGGCGCCTAGCGATGAGATGGGTTCCGCCAGGCGATAGCGTCATTGGACTATTGGAACTAATGTGCTTAGCGATGAGGGCAATCCCGCTAGGCAGTGTTTGAAACTCTGGGTGTTTCTGAGGCACTATGCGCCTGGCGGTACACATCCCCCCGCTAAGCGGTCTGGAAGCTGGTAGCGCCTGGCGGTACGTGTCCCCCGCCAAGCGATTTTGATGCTGCATCCTTGGGTTGTTGGATTCTACATGCGTGATCTACCAGGCTTTTGGTGGTGCTTCAAAGGTGGGATTACTGGTGTTCCTTGAGTTGAGCTCGGAACGTATCCCTTGAGTTGAGCTCGGGATAGGGGTTAAGCACGTAGCATTCCTCGAGTTGAGCTCGGAATGACATCCCACGAGTTGAGCTCGGGATGGCAGATGAACACGAGGAACCCGTGAGTTGAGCTCGGGTTTGGCGAGTGTTGTCGATGTGAGTGTGCTGGTTGTGTCTAGTACGGATGGGTCCAGAGAGATTGTCATCCTCAGTAGTTAACTGACGAGTTTGGTAGTCTTAGAACGTTGCAAACTATGTTCGTATTTGGGAACTCCACCTGGCGTTGCGGTGTTTGATCCGTAGCAATGGTTTCCCGCACGTGCTCTATCGATTGTGACCGATAGGTATGGCAGCAAGTCACCTTGGGGTAATCACTAAAAGAGGTAGAACATGAATGACCTGGTTGTGGCCAAGGGAGATGAAATTGATGGAGGGTTTTTATTTGGTGGGTTACATGAAATATATAAGTGTCTTATATATATGTATATGAATATATCTGTATGTTTATTCTGTTAAGCTCACCCTATCTGCTTGTGTTTGGCGATGATCGTGTGTGCGGTACACGTGAACAGATGATGTTGATGCAAGTGGTGTTGGTGATGCTTAGCCACGAAGCGGGGAAAAGCTTGGGGAGTTTATATATTTTCATGTCTTATGATTTTGGCATAAGATGTAAACTTTTATGAGATATTTTTGGATTATTCCACTTTTATAATTATGGATTTTTGGTTTGTCCTTGAAAGTTATAAAAGTTTAAATTTCCCGCGTTTTGGGAAATGAGGTATTATTAAATGGAACTGTTATTATTTCTTTATTTAATATTAAAATCTGTAATATCCTGACGGGATGTTACACAATGATCACTCTATCAGTCTCTGATTTCTAAAAGGATGAGAGAATGGTAAGATATTTTAGAGAGAAGTCAAAGATAATTTAGAGGACATAGTTTTATAGAGATAGTGTTTTCTAAATAATGAAATCTTTTTATGAAATTTCTATTTATATATAAGAAGTTTATTATTAAAATAATAATAATAATAGGATCTCATTATTTTAAACATAGTCATTCTTTTAATGTGATTTTCTAGGTTCTCACAATAATAGTTTATGATAACTATTCTACAAGAAAAATAGTGCAAATTTTTGAAGATAATAGAGACAAGTGTATGTATGTTAAGGATTTCACAAACTCAAGGAAAACAATTACTACCTAGTTAGTTTTGTGACAAAATTTTTCTTTTGTTTTCTATGCATGTCCATTCGATTCATAAGCCCACACTTTTGTGTACCGCAAAAAAGAATCTCTAAACTATATAGCATGAGTCTAGATGACACATTAGATGAGCACAAATAGAGTTGTGTATGGGTGTTACTTCAAAAAGGGATCGCAAACAAAGTATACCCCAACACCTAGCAAAAAGAGCACCATATGACGTGAGTGAAAAAGACTACACCTCATGTAGCTAAAAAAGCATCACCTAAACTAGCCAAAAAAACCAAACTCCTAATTCATTATTGATTTCATGCATACATCTGGACACAATCACCAAGCCGAGTATCACAATCTCATTTTGGAAACTTTATTAGTTATCCACTTCTAAGCCTTGACTTGGGCCAAGTTAAACACTTGTTCCCCATCCTTCACCATACTCATAAAAATTATTCTATTTCTATGCATCTAAATAGTCCATATAATTGTAACCCACTTTCAAATAGAGCTACCTTTTTTACTTAACCTTGGTAGAGAAAAATGATAGAAATGATTTTTTTTCTAAATTGTGAAGTGTTGTGGCAATATCCTTCCAATTATCACACAAATTCCATATATTCTTAGCAAAAGGACAAGTAAAGAATAGGTGACCCACTAAATCTTTACACCTGCCACACATGACACACACATTGGTATTCACTCTCACCCCTCTTGTGATCAAATTATGACACATTGTGGCTTTGTTTAAGATTACTTTCCATGTAAATTATAAGATAATTGGTAAGGCTTTAATATTCCAAAGTTGTCCAAATAGATCATCTTCGACATCTATCGATATTGTTTTGACTTTACTATAGGATGATTTGACAATATAAACATTAGTATTCCAAACTCACCAATCTCCCTTGCCCACATCCATACCATGCTCAGACAATTCTTTGCCATAGCAAATTCCATTTCCAAACCCCATTATTCCAACTTCCAATGTCCTCTAATTTAGTCTCTTGTGTAATAGAGTTAGCATACATCATTGAAAATCTTTTTAACAAGGAATAATTGCCTAACCAACTATCTTTCCATAATCAAATCTTATTTTTCCTTCCTTTGCTCCAAGAGATATTAACAAACTAGTTCCATTTTGCCCCTTGTCACATACTTTCCTAAGGTCTCTCCATCACCAAGACTCATGTTTATTTTTGATTAAATTATTTAGGGTCGTCGAAGATCCATACTTTAACTCCAAAATTTCTTTCCATAAACCATTTTTATCAGTTCTCATTCTCCACCCACTTTCATTTACCAAATAAAGTCTTATTAAATGCTTCTAGGTCTCCAACTCCTAAGCAGCCCTCATCTTTAGGTTTACATAAAATATCTCATTTTACCCATGTTATCTTCCTGCGATCCTAACTCCAATGCCATAAAAAATCCTTTTGAATTCTCTTCACCTCTTTTGTAACATTTATTTGCATCCTAAACAAGGAAGGGTAAGATAGAAGTAAGGTTGTAATAACAAAATTTATGAGTGCAAAACCTTTCCTCTCCACTTAGGTAGTTTCTTTCTGATCCTATCTACAATGCTATTCTATAATTCTCTCTTCCTATGGTTACAGTTTACTTGCATGTCTAAGTAGATAAAAGGAACACCTATTTTGATGCAATTCAATAATGTATGTGATTGTTATTATTAATTACATCTTTATATGTTTATATATCTTATATTTTTAAATCTTTATTAATTTTACTACTATTCATATTAGGAAACAATTCATCATGGTACTAAAAGCCCTTCAATACATAGTTTGTATTGTGATTTAACTACACGTTAGTATGTAATTAAAAATTGTTATTTATATAATTTTAAGAAAATTATAAAATTTAAACAATTTAATATAGCATGAATTTAGAATTTGATGTTGATCTTAACTAGTTTGGTAGTTGTATGAATGAGTCATGATCTATCTGATCTAGCACTCCCAGTGGGATTAGAACCTAGGAGACGGGAACATGGGTATTTCTTTCTGCACCCTCTATCTACGACCTGCACCCCGATGTAAAAGACTTAAATGCTCATTTCCCATATTGATTAAGGCAAGTGCTTCCTAACTATCTGATTAATAAGGAGGTTAATCATGTTCATCACTTAACCACCACACAGGAGAAAAATATAACTTTATATTTATGTCACTTTCTAGGTAATTAGGAAAATGCACATGAATAAATTTACCATAGTTTTGTTTTTTTTATTGGTTTATTCTTCTTCTATTGAGATTTTACCTTTTGTTTTCATTTATAAATAAAAGACTTATCTCTCATGTACTTTTTACACTCTTGAAATTGAATGCATTAGATTTTATGAGAATTTTTAGTGTTTTAAAAGTACGAAACTTTTTTATGGGTTCTTATTTTAGATTATTTTTTTAAGTGGTAAATCTTCATGGTAGTTATCCCAGTGAGATTTATACACTCTTATTTTCATTTCATTTTCTTAATTCATTTATTTTTTCAAGTTTACCTTATTTTTTGTATTAATCTTGCGTGGTCAAAAGCTTATTAGCCCATTGTTAAAGTTTGCATTTGTTCAAAGTTTTAGAATTGATAGATCCAACCCTACAAAACTTTGAGTTTCAAGCATCAATAATCAAACCTTAGAGCCTTAATAGTAGGATTATAACTTGTTAAAGAAATAAGTCTAAAAAAAACATTCTCAAGGGTGATTCTCATATTGTGATCAAACAAGTAAACAAAAAAAACCTTTATCATTATCATATTTAAAAGATTTGGAGGATAACTTTAAAAAGTTGAACTTACACATGTTATAGGTGGCAAAATGATCAAGTTAGAATTTCTTTAATATAGTTACTGATAACATATTTGTATCGATGCCTTCAAGTTATTTTTTTTCAAGTTAATTTTGTAAAAGCTTTTGTATTTATTCCCTTTGAACATGTACATCATCTTTATAAACTTTTCAAAGTGTCAAGAAAAAGTTTTCACACTTGTTTATTTTTAGGTGGCCACATAGTTTACTTTGAAATCAAACATAAGACAATAAATAGTATTATTTATTCATAAACTTGTAACGGTAACTGTGTAAATGAAGAGAGTGCGCAAAAAAAGTATTCATGACAATACCACACAAAACCAAACGGGTCCATCATTCCACGACCACTTTCTTAATTACATAAAAATAAAAAAGATAATGATATTTTGATTACTAAAATTTCACAACTTTATTTTATAACATGACGTATATCTTTTAAGTGATTTTTAAATATTAAAAATAAAAAAAATAAAAAAAATATATCACCTAAAATTATAAAAGAAAATTGTCAGAGTAATTTAAATTATTTTTCAAATAAAAATTGATGTCTTTTATTTTTGTCTTTCAGATCTCACTTCACACTCACTCTAGCAACCATCGTTGATTGTTCCTCTTCCAAAACAACCTCATCTATCTCCTTCCACCTCTAAAAAAATCTGCAGCATGAGCTCGAAAGCTTTTGCAGCACTGCTTCTTTTGGCCTTCACCAGCTCTTCAAGTAAGCATTTTGGAGTTGTTTTCATCTGTACCAAACAAAGCTTCTTTTCTTCATTATTCTCTGGCACAACATTTTTATCATTTCTAAGTACACAACAACGTTTGTTTGTTGATGTTTGTAGTTTGTAGTTTGTTTTTTGGCCTAAAGTTTTGGTGTGGAATGTGACAGGTGCTACTTGGTGCGTTTGCAAAGAGGGAAGTGATACGATTCTGCAGAAAACCTTAGACTATGCGTGTGGAGCTGGGGCTGATTGCAACCCTTTGCACCAAAATGGCCCTTGTTTTCAACCAAACACTGTTAGAGCTCACTGTAACTATGCAGTTAACAGCTATTTCCAAAAGAAGAGCCAAGCTCAAGGCTCTTGTGACTTTGCAGGAACCGCCACTGTTACTGCTTCAGATCCCAGTAAATCCTCCGCGCCACTCTTTTCTTCTTTCTTCATCACACCAATTTCATCACATCCTTCAAAATTAAGGATTTTGGTATTTTCATTGAGTTCCCATTTTACTAAAAAATTTATCTTTTCAAACCTCTAGTTGCATATTTCAATGTCTGCTTTCTCTGTTTTCTACCTTTAAAATGTAGTGATGCATATAGATTTTTATATTTTAAAGAGAGTCTGGATTTTTTTTAAACTAACGCTAATATCAGTATCTTTGGTGCTTGGGAGTTTAGAGTCTGATATCCATTCGATCAGAGTAGATAAGAAATAAGACAATTTTATAATATATATAATTACTATTTGATATGGTATTAGAATTATTGTTAGAATTTTCTTGGTTAGAAGTTCTATGATGGATTGAAGATAAAATAATTTTGTAATATATAAGTGGATATAAATCTCATCTTATAAGTGATTTTGTGGAGTTGAATTAAGTTTGAAGTTTACTTCTTAACGATCTTAACAGAGATTTATTAAGGTTATTATTCTATCCGTTATCCTCATACAGCTTTTAACACTAATAATTTGGATGGATAATACTTTAGTTGGGGTTTAGCCATATTAACAAAATTATCCTTATGTGTTTTTGTGAAAGTTCAGCTCAAATGGTCCTTCACAATTCCATTGTGTTAGCCAACTAGGTCACAATCATTGAATTAAGGATTTTAGTACTGTTATTCAGAATCTCTTTCACTTCAGAGTACTTACTTATATTCATTCAACTAGTTACCACAAAATTCTTAGATTCTCAAGGTTATCATGACAACTCAAAATTTATGTTTTTTTTTTTATGAACAGGCAGTGCAGGATGTTCCTACCCTGCAAGTTCCAGGTATGCATGTTGTTCTTCATCTTCTGTTACCTTTAACTTGGAATTTGATTCTTCAAAACCTTTAAACAACTTTACAAATCTGCTCCTTAACTAGCTCTGGTTTAGTTTTTGTTTTCTTTTGTCTAAAGTTTGGTTTAGTATACACATTTAGTAGCATAGTGGCTAGTGACTTTATATGATAGCTAACTTTACTTTTCTCATAATAATGGAGAATGAGAGCTATGCTTACATATTTATCCATTCCCCACAAAAAGGTTTTCTTTTGTGTGGAAGTGGGGAAGAGGGTGCATTATTCATTTGTTTTCTCATATGTTGATCAGTGCATAATCATGTATTTGGATTTTCAGAAACTTTCATATGAAAGGGTTCTCTGTTGTTACCTTTTTCTTCACATCAGACATTTTAATTTATATATTTTCTTCACCCCTTTGGTTTTTTTTATATATATTATTGTATAATATTAAGAAAATTATTCAATGGCAGGTTTAGTTGTGTGTTTGTGTGTGTGAAGTTTGGTTTGTTGTGGATTTATAATATATTTTACAGTGATTTTTTTTAAATATATCTTTCTTAACCAAGTTAATATTCAATAACATGGTGTTTTATGAATTAGATTTGCATACTAAGTAAATATGTGATAAAGTTCACCTAAAATATCTTATGAGAGGAGAAAAAAACCCTAATCTGTTTCAAGTTGAAAAAGCAAAATAGGTGATTTGGAAACTCGTCTTTTCTCTAAAACAAAAAAGAAAAAAAAAATCCTTATTACTTTCTCAATCAAAATGTGTGAGTGGAGGATTTCATGTATTCAAATAAAGTGGTTGTAATGATATTTAAATTGGAATAGAGGGATCATAATGTTATCATTTCATGGAAAGGATTTACCTTATTATTACTTTTCAAAAATAATAATATGTGAAAAAGACACTTCTCACTTATTTTCCTATAAATAATTATTTGATGTTTCCTTTGTGTTAAAGTCATAGTTACAATTAAATGTTTATTATTACTTTTTTTTTATGGATAATTTTTTTTAAGACTAGGACCTTCCATTCTTGTAATTGCAGAAATAACATTGCTTTTTCCTAGGCTAAGTCAAAATCTATTATTACTTTTATGTATTTTGCACTAACTGGGTGGTCCATGGTAGGCCAAAGTCTTTTCTCATTTGACTAGTCTGCATGATGATGATGCAGTTTCATTCATTGCTCATTTTTTCTGCTACCAGAGTGATTTAATACATACCCATTTTAAAATTATATATATATAATTTGATGGGTGTTAAAATATCTTAAATCAGAAAAAAAAAACATTAAATCTCATCAAGAGAACATAAAAAGAAAGATTAAAAGGTAAATTTGTCTAAATTGGTCTCTTCTATGACATTTATTTTGTCTTTTTCAGGAACCAACTAACTAGATAGATGTAATAAAAGAAAAAGAAAAAAGTGTAGGAGTTCTATGAGCATCCATAATTATTTCTCACTATTCTGAGTTGTGACTCAATAATTGTTTAGGGTAGATATTTTGATGATATAACTTTAGGAAATTTAAGTATTATTATTTAATATATTTTTTTTTATAAAAACGGTAAATCTTTTTATAATTGTTTTGCTGACAAAAATATAAATCTTATTTAATTGTTTTTTTTTACAAAAATCACAATTTTTCAGCAAAAACAGTAAATCACTAAGAATCAACATATTTTTAACATTTCTTTTAAGTTAAAACTTTTTTTATACATCTCATTATTACTAACTGCATTTTCTTTTTGATGCAAAAAGTTAAAATATTATATTTCACTATATCACGTTGTTATCATCATTGGGATAGTACTGCATCGTTGTTGTATCTTCATTTTTTAGGAGACAAAAAACTTGTTTCGAAAGAAAACTCATTCTTGTATTTTATGTTTTTGGAAAATTCATTTTGAAAAATCTGTTTTTAAATAAATAAATATATATATATATATATATATTTATTTATTTATTTATTTATTTGAAAATGATTTTTCAAAAATTTATTTTGAAAATTTTAATTTAAAATGTATTTTATGTGTTCCTAAAATTCATCCTATTCATATTCCGAAAATTTCAAAACTTTCAAAATTTACAGGGCATAATTTAAATTTGTCTTTTGGAGGGTTGAGGAAGAAAAAACATGAGGTTTTTATGATATTAGGATCATTCATGTCTTGTGTTAACTTAAAATAAGGGTGGCACATATTCTGATATTAAGTCTCTTTTTATTTGTATTAAAATATTATCTTATATACATGTGACATTAATAGTTACGTGGTTAAGATTAAGTGAATTAAATCACAGTAAAATTTTAACCCTTGAACTTGTATTACACTCTTAATTAAAAAGAGTTACACTTTAATTAATGATTACTTTAATTAATGATTATAGTTTTTAGTTTAATTACAAGTGTTCGGTTCCTATGATGAAAGGAATAAGTTGAGAGATAAAAAGAATATAAAAACATTTTACAAATAAGATAAAAATCAATTATAAAGAATTAATTGTCTTCCGAAATTTAAACCAAAATTTAATAATTTATTAGGGATATGATTTAATTTTTCCACGAAATATTCAAAGTAAAATTAAATGATAAGTCTAAACTTTTTTAACCATTTGTTAAATTAATACTTCTTTACGTTTTCTATAAAAATTCATACTCTTTGGTATTACTATAAAAATTCATTCTTAAAAGGAGAATCACACTTAAAATTGGTAAAAGTATATCAATCCATAAATTTAACCACAACGTAATATTTCACGAAAGGTAATTCAGAAAAGAAAAAAAAAAGTTTAACATTATTACAAAGAAAATATGAAATATTGACACTTTTAATAAGTAACAAAGTAGAGTAAAAGAAAAAGTGAGAGTAATACTTCAAAAGGTGATATGATATCAACATAGACAATATTAAATATTAGTTTAACTTTTTATTTATTTTAATTCTGATCCAGTATGTGTTATACGTGTGTCCCCTCGTAGTTTTATTTTTATATTTTTCTAATAACTTTACTCTTTATGCTTTATACTTTTGCAAATTAATTAAAGTGTTGATGAGATGTAAATTAATATTGTTCCACTTTTAAGTATAAATTTCCCTTATGTATTTATATTATATAGCTGGTAGTAGTTTTCCACACCAAAATTTTAGGTCATTATTATTTTAAAAACTGAACAGGCACATTCACAAGTATTTTTTGTTTTTTATACGTTAAGATTTGGATAAAATCATTATCGTGCATATTACATTTGAGATATTCGCTTTAAAATTTAAAGTTTTATCACGCTTTTACATTGGAGAATTAAAGGAGAATGACTCTGATTTTCAAATAATCTAAAACTATTAGATAAATGAGATAGCAATCCATACTTGAATTCGAAGAAGTTTTACTGTAAAAAATATATATTTCTTTAATCATCAAACCACCGTATGAATAGATATTACAATAAGACAAAAGTATATCCACTAAAATTACTCATAATTAGAGCTAAATACAATAACTAATGACAACAATAAAATAATTAATTAATAATAATAATAATAATAATAAATAATCATAATAATAACATCTTAATAACTTCAATAATAATAATTATAAGAATAATAAATAATTTTGACTGTTATTCTTTATTTCGTTTTTATTTCGTGTTGTGACTTAACGTGGATAATTATTTTTTTTAGAAAAAAGATATAGATACATTAATTAATGATTCACGTTAAAGCACATCAAAAATAAAAGATAAAAGTCAAAAAATAGAATCATAATATCATTGCACTTTTCATCGACTGAGAGCATTGGTTTCCTTTTCCTGAACAGCAATGCAGGCACAGGAACAAACAGTGGGACAACCACAGTTTCGTCTGGCACCTCTTCTTCCCCTCCGTTCAGTTCCACACCAGGAGTGTTGGGAGGGATCGGCAGTGGCAGCAACACAGATGACAGTCACGGTGACCTTATCAACACTACTTTCTTCATTTCTTTCTTTTCAGGTTTCATCATTATTATGTCGTGGTGGTGCTGAAAACTCTCTTCTTCTGTGTGCATGATGGAGCAACTGATGCTGTATTTTACTGTGTATGTGGGTCTGTTAATTCTCTTCTTCTAGGTCTTCAATTAGAGGCATTAGTTTTTGGTTTACTATTTTTCTCTTAACATTTACTTCCATGAAAGAAAGGAAGGGCTTTTGGTTCTTTCCAACTATTTCCAAGTAGTGCTGAGGTCTTCGGGATTTTTTCATGCACCCCATGTTTCTTTCTGCACCTCCGTAGTCTTATTGATAGTTACTCTTGTTAAAAAATTTGCACTTTTATGTTGATTTCCAAATTCACGTTACGGATTACGGATTAATGGTATAAACACCGGCGTGATATTATATTAGTAGATGATGACATTATAATGTTATTAAGTTAATATATAAAATAAAATTATATTTATTAAAAATATAGTGAAATATTTCAAAGAAGGTGAAAGAATAACTATTGATAAATAGGAAAAAAAGAAAAAGCAGAGATAGAGCGTTTTATAAAAAACTTCTAAAACAACTGTCAATTTTCAAAAGTTTAAGAAATAATTATATTTTAAAGGATAAAACTGAAATTTTGAAATGTAGACACAAAAGAAGAAATCTTCTTTATGTCTTGTTATAGATATAGTTTGAAATGTAAATTTGTATTATGAATCGTACAATTTTTTACTATGATATATTTTTTTTGTTTTTGAAAAATAAAATAAAATCTCTTCAACTCTAATAATTTATAGTTTGTCGTAATTGTTGTAATCTTGTAATACTTTTGTCAGGTGTAACTTCTGTAGAATAAAAAATAGCAATTGGAAGTGATACCTAATTAAAAGAAGGGTCTAGAATCTATGTTATTTGTGAAGAAATTGATTGGGGTGGAGTGAGTAATTGCCAAAGAGTTAGCTTCTTTGATAACTAGCCAGAACTCTTGTATAACTTTAAATGAATTGAATGCTTAGAGATTTAAAAAAAAAAAAGAAAAAAAACTTCTAAGAGTGTGATAGTGTTTTTTATTAATTCAAGCGATGATTCTTTCTCTCAATTATATTTTACATATATTTTCTTATCATATCTCCTTCTTTTTCTTTTGTTTACATTACTTTTCTACTAGTTTTGTTGCAAATTATGTTTCATGGAATCAATGTCTCAAGCTTGATGAAAAATTAGTTTTTTACCAAAATTGAGTTCTCCTTTCTAAACTTCTACTTCATGCTACTACAAAATTGATTTATTCCTGTTAGGGATGGCAATAGTCCGCATGTGCACAAAAATAACGTGGGACAAGTCAAAAATAACGTCGGTCGAAGTCTGCAGTCTGCGTGAGCTAACCTGCAAGCTCATATATTTGTGTATATCAGTTACTTTTTATTTAAATTCTTGTACTAATGTTTTAAATTTTTGTATGACTGAAAAAGACAACTACTTTTTTCCGATTACTTGTGTATATCAGTTACTTTTTTTCTAAACTCTTGTATTAATGTTCTAAATTCTTGTACGACTAAACAAGAAAATTATTATGTATTTTTTAATATGCTTAAATTTGAAAATACATATTGTATGTCAAAGTACGAATATAAATATGATGGAAATGTTGAATTATCAATTTATTATCCAACTTCCCAAAATCTTTGTTTAATAATTTTGTGAACTTCTTAAAGTTTTCCAATTTTTTGAACATTAGAATTTTTATCATAAGAATTTAAAAAAAAAAAAACAAGTTAGCTTGTGGACCCGCACTTATGCGAGGCGGACCAGACTTTTCACCGTGCATTGAAAATGCGAGACGGAACGAACTGAATCGCATTGCCACCCGTACCCCTAATTCTTGTTGATTCAAAGCACTCTTACCTAAGAATTTCATATATCGTTTGGAAGGTGTCGATTAGTGGAACATCCCACTTTCATATATAGTGTTTTTGGAGTTTCATCAATATTTCGTTAACTTTAATCTTTCCTAAACTTCTTCTAACTAACTTAAGATGTAAAAACATTCGTTTTAGGTCTTCCAATTTTTTTTTTCAGTATTAATATTCTTCTTTTAAATTAATTGTAAAATCATGTTTAAGAAAAAAGGTCAAGATTTTTTTTTACTATTAATATACATTTATTAAATAAATTATAAAATTATGTTTAAGATAAAAAATGTCTAAAAAGAATTTGTAGTAATATACTTTTATTAAATTAATTATGAGTTTATATTTGAGAATAAACTTTAATTAAATTATTATTAATGTCTATTGATTTTTATTGGTATTAAAAAAGATATTTAATGAATTATTTTTTCAATAAATTATAATTTCTTTTAGGAAAAAGATAATGATTAATTATCTTTATTATCCTATAATCAAATTTGATTATATTTTCTTCTTTTTTATCTTTCCGTGACTTTAATTTTGATTCTATTTTTTTCTTTTGTTATCTTTGTGACTTTAATTTTAATTATATTTTATTTCTTTCATCCCTTTGTGTCTTCAATTTTGATTATATTTTCTTCTTTTGTTCTTATATGACTTCAATTTTAATTCTTAATTCTATTTTGCTTATTTTATCTTTACATGACTTTAATTTTAATTTCATTTTATTTTTTTACCCATCTATCAATTTTGATCCACTTATTTCACTTCTTGGCTCTTATTGCTTTCTCTTGTTCTAGAGTTCTTCTTTTAAGGATTTTGACATATTTCATTTATTGAATCTCACACTGCTTATTTGTACCAATATTTTTATTCTCATATATGAATATATGATTAGTATGTTTTTCTTTCTATTTGTGTTAATGTTGTTTTTATTCTATTTATTGAACTTTATTGGGACTATAATGTTTTTTCTTTTTATCTGAATTTGTTTAGGGATTAGGATTTAGGGTTCTAGCTAGGAAAAATAATAATTTTTTTATTGTTTTTATTAATGATTAATCTCAAAATGAACTTTGCAGGTTTATGAAAAAATTGAAACTTGAGAAAGAGACTTATACTTTAAGATACTACAAATCTCTAATGGAGATCGAGTTTACTTTCTTGTGACAACACGAACCATGTTTTATTGTTTTAACTTATTATTTTTATATTCTTATTTTTTAGTAATATTTTATACATTATAATTCGTTTTTTATTTTATATAAAAATATATAGATATGTCAACTAAAAATTTTAAATCATACTATTAAAAAGTGTAAAAGAAGAGAAAAGCTGAAGCTTTAATTGCATCATAAAAAAAGCGAAGATTGATGGAAAAGAAAAATGAATTAAAAAAATACAAGTGTGTGTGAATTTTGAATGAACAAGATAATACCAATATAGATATAGGTAAACACAATAATAGAGAAATAAAAATAGTTAGTGATCAAATAAACAGATAAGAAAAATGAAAAAAAAAAATTACAAGTAAGTGTTCTACTATTTGAATGAACAAGATAATAATAATATAATAAAGATAGAGGTGAAAACAATAACAAGAAGAGAAGTAGTCACTAATGATGATAAGTGTGATACTCACACTCATAAACTCATGATAAAAAATAAAAAATATATAAAAAAACTAAAGAAATTTACCTTATTATTTACTGAAAAAAAATATTAAATAAAATTAATTTCGAATAATTTAATAAATAATTTTATATAAAAAAACAAAGAAAATAAATTTTAAATAAAAAACCATATTTTTAAGGATACAAATAAATAGGATAAAAAGTGAGTATAAATTTCTTCAACTACAGGAAAAAAAGAGTTGATATATGAATACAAATAAATTAGACAATAACTAATTAGTTAGTCCCGTAATATTAAATATGTTGTCTACTCTTTCAATAATTTTTCTTAACCAAATATATATTAACTTTGTTGACAGCAAATGAACAAGAAACGAGGTATCGATATATTTAAAACATTTAAAACAATCAACACTCCCTATGCAGCAAAGAAAAAACAAGACAACCTTTTTTTTGGCCAATGCAAATCCATGCAATACTGTATTCACATTTATCAAAGCAAAAAGTAAAATGCAGAGCTGCAGAAAATTTCTATAACTGACTAATAATAATACATGCATTACTGCAAAGTTAAAGAAAAATAAATATAAATGAAGATAAGTTTGAATTTAAAGAAAAAAAGATTGCAAGCATGCATTACTAGACACTTAAAAATTCAGGTAAGTTTGAAATTTAAAATTTTTAGGCATTTAAGTAAATTTGTTTTATTATTATTATTATTATTATTATTATTATTATTATTTTTATTTTTATTATTATTGTTAACGAAGACGCGTCTGTATTTTTTAATTTTTAAAAAAATTTAAATTTAAATTAATAATAAATATATAATTAATTTTTAAAATAATTATTAAATATAAAATTAAAAAAAAATTTATGTACAATTTTTTTTTTTAAAATAATAATTTAAGACATTTTTTTTAAATAATTAATTTTTAAAATAAATAAAAATAAAAATGATATTATGAAATATGAATATTAAAATAGAAATTTCTTTATATATTGTTATAGATTAATTTTACTATTTATTATTATAATGATTATTATTATTATTTATAATATTATTATTATTATTTGTCTATAAGATTTAATAATAATAATTATTATTATTATTATTATTATTACTTTTTTTAATAATTTTAATTCTACAATTTAAACTAATAATTTATTATTATTATAAAGATTATAATTATTATTGTTACTTTTATGTTTTCATTTACAAATGAAAACAGAAGGGTTAAGAGGGTCTGGCTAACGAAACACTTATTCAAATTATTTTCAATTTGTGTATTTAATAAATTCTAAAATTTTAGTTTAAGTTTTACGACAAGTACTTTTTTATTTTCATCTTTATTTCAATATTACTTTGTTAGTTGGTATTTGACATATTATTACCTTTTTTTTATTAAATTTTCAACTTGATTTTTTATTAATTAATATATATTTTATTATTAGAAAAAAATAAAATATTACTCTTCAATAATTTACCTGATATACTGTTGTTTCAAATTAATAAAAAAGTAAATATGTTATTATATGTATATGTTATACATACAAAAAGAGAAAAGAAATATATATTTAATTTTTTAATAATTTATAGTATAACAAGTATTTTAAATCTTTTTTATTATTAACAAAAAAAAACTACCGTTAACAAAAATGGTCTTGCAATCATATGTAAAATTTAAGAACAAAAACGTTAAAACTTATATTATGATATGTCTTTTATTTCTCGTCTATTCAAAATAAAAGATAAGAATCTTTAGGTCTCTTAAAAATCTCTCTTTCTAAACAACTTCAGTTTCCTCAAACTAAAATTATTCTCAAATCTATCTTTACAAATACTACATCGTTTAAAACAAACACACCCTTAGTTTCATTCCATCGTGTTCACAATTTTTTATCTTTTTGATGAACACTCTTCTTATGCCTGTCTCGTAACTTTTTTTATCAAAAGTATATTTTCAATTCATTCCAAGTACATCGTCTTTATAACAAAAGTATGCAAAACTTTCTAAATTCCACATAAATTGCCACTAGTAGTCTTTAATATCATTATTTGTGACTACGAGAACTCAAATGATTCACCTTTTTTCTACTCTTTTATATTTTTACAGAATTTAGATTTTTTATTGATTTTTTTTATGTCCTCATTATTTGTGACTAGTAGATTTTTTTTTATATTATTTTTTTTTTTTTTTAAAGTACATTATGTTAGTATTTTAAATATTCTTTTAATATATTTTAAAATATTAAAATTAATTGTAATCAATATATTATGAAAATACAGTAGTATTCGACCACTTAAATAAAAGCATAATAAAACGGTAAAACTCAAGTATATGAAACACTATTTTTAACTTTGGAAATGTTTGATAACAAATGGGCAAATAACCGTTCATTCAAATTAATAAAGAATTGAATGCAAATTATGATTTTGGATAAATTAATATAAAATTTGTTATGTGGTTTATTTGCTAACCAATCTAGTCAAATTCTCCAAAATAAGAGTCTAAACTCTATTTAAGTCTTTTTATAGAGTCAAATATTCCAACAATAATAATGTCACAAAAAAAGTGATTCATCACAATAAAGTATGAACAACGAATAAATCCAATTTAAATTTGTACACTTTAAAAATTAATTAATTAATTAATTATCAAACTGTAAAACGTAAATAAATTACTCGTTTTATTATTTTTGTAATGGAAAAATATTGTCTGAACGATAAATTTAAATACAAAGATGGGTTACAATCAAATATTTAAAAAAAAAATTGAATTCATCCATTTAAAATCATAAACAATAAAGTCTCAACTAAACAAAATACAAAACCAAAAAGGTTTTATTATTTCCTTAAATAATTTCGTTTTCTTTTTGTTCAAATGATGCGAAACCAAGGAGCACGTAATGCAAATGATCCAAAATAGGTGCCACTGTTTCGATGTTATGCTTTGACTATTCTTTGACCTGAACAAAATGCCAAAATGGTTTCAGTATTTTTTCTTTTCCCTTTCAGTTTTCTCTTTCTTTCTCTTTCTCTTTCATCCTCTTCTCAACCCAGAAGAGGTAATGAAACTTGTTGAGGAAGTTTCACGCATTCACAGAGATTAGCAGAGAATAGAGCTATGGATGTTTTGTGCTGTAAAATGAAACCACCAAGCTAAAGTCTTTTTCTTTCATTCAGCATGCTGTTGTAGAAGTGAAGAAGGAAAAAGAAAGAGCTTTTTCCTCACGCAAAAACTGAAACCCCTTTTTCGTATTATTTGGTTAAGTATTTGTGTTTCAGCAAGTTCATCACTTTGGAATCGAACAAGGTCCGCATCAACAGATTTTTTATTTATACATTCTCACACTTCATACTGATACTTCATTGTATGCTTTCAGTTTTTTCCAGAATGTTAAAAGTTGCAGTTTTTTAGGACTCACCCTTGTCTTTCACAAAGAGTATAGTACCCCCAGACACAATGCAGCCACCCAAGGAAAATATCAAGGTAAGCAAAAAACAAAGCATTTCTGCTCTTAACTTGCCCTTTGTGTGTTCATTTATCATTTTCTATTGTATGGTTTTCTGCTGGAGTTTGCTATTTTTAGAGCATCGTGCTGTGCCGTGTAAATTGTTTTAAGAGTCAAAATTCTATGTCACTTGTTACTCACTACATTGATTTTGAATAATACTTCCTTGAAATAGTAAGAAGCTTTCATGTTACGCTCCCTTACAAAGTGGTGGTGTGATCAGGATCGGGCATTATGGAGTGTTTAAATTCCACATTGAATAGTATGGTGGGATGATTGGTGGAGTACTTGAGTGTTTGATTCTCTTTCTCCCCCTTGACCCATTTGTTTGGATGCTTATCATTAGTATCAACGTTTATTGTTGGTGTGTTGAAAAGAACAATCTGCATAGGGGTTGGTGGTACAATAAGGACTTGGGTATAGGGAGTGTAAGTCCCACACTTAGTATTAAAGGATGCTTGATGAAGTAATTTTGTACTTGGTTCTGCCCCTCTTAACAACTAGCTTTTAAGGGATGGTTGCCCAAGTGCACAAACAGGGGTAGGGTGGTATGATGGGGATTTGGTTATGTCTCCTGTAGAGTAGTTTGATATCCTCATATTTTTATTATCACTTATTTTCTTTTAAGAGAGGGTTCTCCTACTGCTTATCAATTGGTATCAAAACTTGTTTTTGGTTTATCAAAACGGGCTCTCTATAGTGGGGCTGGCTAGAAAGGCTGACTAAAGTGGCATTAAGTGTCAGCTTGAGTTAGTTTGGGATGCTCGATGAAGTACTTAAACGTTTGGTCCTCTCCCCTTAAAAAGTAGTTTTCAAGGGGACAGTTTTCTGAGTATTTATCACCATGGCTTTTGATAGAAGACTAGTTTTGGAGTTGCTTAAGGTTGCTAGGTTATCAATTACAAATTTCACTGGTTATATTAGGGCATAAGGATAATTTAGTTAGGAGATAATTAGGATATTAATGAGTTAGTTAGTTACTTGAAGGTGTTAGCTAGATATGAATAGTGGAAGAAGAAGAGAAGAGAAGAAGGATGCTCATTTTAGTAGATTTTGGGGGCAGATCGAGATTGGTAGGGCTGAAAAATTCTTGACGTGCAAAACATTTATTCATTGCATAAGCTACAATTAATATGCATCCATGAGCAAGGAGAGCATGACAATGCTTTGCTTCTATTGTTGGTGCCAAAGATAACCCAGAATTCAGATTGGGAATCATTTTTAAAGCTTTTAAAACAAGATTCAGAGATAGCTATGGTAGCCACATCATTGAATGATTGACTGCCATGAAGCAAAGAGAGTAAACCGAGATGAAAGTTTGTAGCAAAGAAATGGAAACTTCCTCAGTGTTGTTGGAAGAGAGGACCAACATTTTAGAGCTGAAACACATGCTACACAAGATATTGAACGAAGGTGGTGATCCACATTTGATTGAGCAAGACAAATATAGAAATGGAGGAAAGTGGATCAAAATGCATTGAAGTGGAGGCTAGTTGTCGGACAAAAAGGTTGGAGCTGCACACCTTTGGTAGAAGCATAGAAGGGGAAGCTGAGTCAAAGTAAAGAAGGTTCAATAATAAAAACTCACATTCTTTTGTAGTGGAGAAGAAAACAAAAATGAAGTGAAATTAGCAAGAGAAACAAGGATTGTGATGGAGGAAGAAGTGGATGCATGAATAAAGAGAGTGAAGATTGTGGGCTGTAAAGATTAGTTTCTTGATAACACAATTGTAGAGTTAAACAAAAAGGAAACTGAAGGTGGAGATGCAACCATGCATAACTGTTTTAGGAATTCACATTTCCATAAGAAAAATTCTTATTAATGAGTTTTAGGAAGGTTGGATTGTTAGGGTGTAAGGAGAAGTTAGTCAAGATAGTTAGAATATTATTGAGTTAATTAGTTAATTGAGGTCAGTTAGATATAAATAAGGGAAGAAGTTTAGGAGAGAGGAATGATGTTCATTTTGTACATTCAGCATTAGCTTTTTGGGAATGGAGAAATCCTTTATGAGGGAAACTTTTTGAAGGAGAGAGGTCTTTCCTATTTTTATTTTGTTGTTTTCTCTTTTCAATTCATGGTTCCTAACCGGTAGTGATTCCATATACGTTAACCTTTCTTAACCATCTTTTTTTATCTCTCCCACTTGACTTTGGAATTGCAATTTGCTTTGTACTTTTCTTGGGTATCAAGTTTCCTCCAAAGAAAATCAGTGTCTTCAAATTGAATCTCCCTGAAGAAGAGTTCACCCAATTAGCTTTTCCATCATAATATATCCCCTCCCTTCCCTTATATTTATGGAGTATGACATTAGTTGGACTTAATCAGATAGATATTTATGAGTTCATTATTCCTTGCAGCTTGAACAATGCGATATATGCGGTGCTCGTGGTTTGATAGAAAAAGTTGTTACTTGCTCTAAATGCAGCGTGATTCGACATGCGTAATGATCTCAAATTGGCCATTCTCTTTCATTACTTATTTATTTTCTTTCAGTCTTTTAATTTTTGTGGCATGATTACTTTCTTGTCTTATTAAGCAAACTAATAAATGAGAAAAAAAAAGCAGGCAAGTGGTATCCTATCTATTTGAATTTGCATTCTTTTTACCAAGAAGCTTGAAAACCTAAAAAACTGTAAATATTTGCATTATTAATAAGAATGAAGAAAGACTAAAAAAGTGCAAATTATTGGCTTTGGTTTGACCTATGTTTTTTTTTTATATATATATGCCTTTGCAGTAGTATAAGTGTGGCATAGAACCTTTTTTCTTAATCAATGCTATATCCATCCCATTTCAGTTATTGCGTTCAAATTAATACCACAATAATTCCTAAAGACTGGCTCTGTGAGACTTGCCAATCCAAGCACGATTCAACTTCACCTTATAAAGTGAACCAGGATGTCAGTTCCTGGGCTTGTAAAAGGAAACCATCTGTCAAAAGAGCCAAAGTGAAGTACCTTGACTTAGATGAAGTCATTAGGCTTTCTTCTGGGAGGACCTCTGCTGGATCAAAAAATGTTATTTCCAAGATTCCCTCCCTGACTCCAAAACCAAATCCTCCCATATTACCTCCTAAAGTACTTGGGAAGCTTCCAAGAAATGATGAAGTACACAAGAGGCCAATGACTAACCAACATGCTTCTTGCTCATTGTTTAAAGGTAGGAATTTCCCTCCATTTTTGCTTCCATGTCTATTTTTCTTAGCATTTATGGTGCACGTTCTTGAAAGCACAAAGTTTTAATGTGCTGAGCTTGCCTGGGTTTTAATCTGATTTGATGGAAATAAAATGTGCACTTGAGCATGTTCATTCCTGTCTAGTCAGAGTTTCTTACACCCACTGCTTGGTTTCAATGCATTTGTATGTATAGTTAAAGAGAAATAATCTTTAATTTAATAACTCTCTGGATTGTTTTAAAAGAAGTTATCATATATAAAGAGTCAGTTTGGATACGTTTCTGCAATAACACTTTTTGGAGAGAAAATAAGAAGAAAAAAGGAAATGAGATTTTTCATGAGGTAAAATTAGCTCATTAATAGGCTAATTTGTAAAAGCTTTTCATAAATTTTCTTATTTTTAACTTGTGCATAAGCAAATTTTAGCTTATTGAAAAACTCATTTTATTTTTTCTCTCGTATATGTGCTTTTGTAGAAATTTGTTATAACAGATCCTGGGTCTAAATTTAATTTCCATTCACTGGCATTGACTGTGTAAGAGTTTGAACTATCAGAGATATAGAACCACAGTATGACTGGTTTAGAAAAAAATGTTCTAAATCTTCTGCTTTTCAAGTTTACCAGGAGATAAGTTTGTGATTTGTTTTATGGTTCTAGTAGGATCAACACAGGAGTGTATAGAAGAAAATCAGCAACCCTTTGGTGGAGTGGTAGCAGATAAAAATGTACAGGCCCATGATCCTCAGAAAGAAAAGGCTACAAAAGATGCCCCATTTGGAGATTTATCAGCAACAAAATCTTTGGCTATTGTTGGTTAGCAAGGATACTTTTCTTGTCATGATTTCATTCTGTGTTACGTTTGATGCTTTTAACTGGTGTTAAATCCTAACATCTCTACATGCAAATGTAAGGGTTGTGTTATGTATGTATTAGGAGTTCTATATTGAGTAAGATAAACTATTTGATGTGGTACTTAAGTCTTGAGGTTCTTCCATCTAATGAACTAGTTTTTTTGAGTTGGACTTTCCTCTTGTGTTTAAGTCTAACATTATATAGTATATGAATGATGTATGATGATATTAGTCACTTGCATCTGGTGTGGGGTTCTCAAGCTGTCATATCATATCTTATTTTATTCCCTTTTCTTTTGCTCTCTCTCTTCCTTAGCTGGTGAACCTAGCGATGATGCTCAGAGCATTCAACAAAACTTAGACCTTTATCGTAAATTTTTACCCTCCTCAATTCATGCTTGGAGGTATGTACCTTCTTTTTTGCCTTAAACTTGTCATTGATAACCTTTTTACCTTGCATTGCACTTCCTTCCTAGTGCACATAAAATTTCGTATGGTGGTTACAATGAGATTGGAACTATCGATCTCTCTTCAATTTTATATTTTACTATTTTTTATTCCTTCTTTCAAGCAGATTCAGCTTTAGGAATCACCATGTACATGGGTGGATAAAAGCTATGAGCTTTTGTGTTTTGACTTTTTCTCTTATTTTGAATATCTATGAAGTTTTGTTCCTTCCCTTTACGGTGGTAAATAACCCATTCCATAAACAAATGCGGCCATGTTAGGGTATAATTACAAGCAATCACATTTGCAAGATATATTTGCTTATTTTTGTTAAAATAAATGGTTTTGATCTTGTAAAGTTCGTGATTATGTCTGAAGAGTTAATTTTTTTTTTTAAATTCCTCCTTCTAAACTATAATGACATTCTATTACAATTGGTATAACATAGGAACCTCTATGAAATCTCAAATAAACTATTGGGACGTGTATAATTAGGTTTAATGTGTCTAGGATTCCTTTGGAATAACTTTTCTATACAAATTTATAGAAGAGAAAAATAAATTCTTATTTTCTTTTTTTAAAACTGAGTTTGTTAATAAATTCAAACTTTCTGGCTGCTCAAAAACACTTCTGTGAGTAGAACATAGGCTATCTTCTTATTTATTATCAAAACAAACAATTCTATATATGGTCTCCTAGCATTATATGAATTTATTGATGAATTTATTGCAAGAATATGATACTTGAAACAGCAAACATTTGTTGGGTGAAGGTTACAGTTTTACTCATCCCAAATTTTGTAGGGGTCAGATCCAAATTCTTCAAGCAGCTGCATCTAGCATAATTTATGATGGATTTGAGGCCCAAACACCATGCATGGTTAACAAGAAAGCATATAAACTTTCAAGAGAAATGCCATCAGTTCTGCAACTGGAGTCACTTCCTGCATTGAATGTCTTGACTGATATATTCCCAGATGATTCTCCTAACCTTCAGGATATTGCATTGTACTTCTTTCCATCAGAACATACTGATAGGTCATTTCTTCCTATTTTCTTGATCTTTTTCATTTTCCTTTTTCTTTTTGGTGTCATCCATGTGGGCAATTGCGGTTTAAGCTGCTTATCCTACATGTTCTCCATTGAATGTAGGTTGAGAAAGGACCTGAATGACATATTGAAGTTTATGAATGACGAGAAAGCAATGCTAAGAAGTTTTATTGATGGAGTGGAATTGCTAGTATTTACCTCAAATCAACTTGACATAGACTCAAGGGGTATGTAAACTAAACTGCTTCATTCATTAGCTCTGCTTTTTCTTCAATAATTCCTTTCCATTCATGAATATTTAACATCAAAATTCAGGGAGGAGAGAGCAGGTTTGAAATATTAACTTTTATCATGGATTTGGTGTGGTCTTGTACCCCAAGCTTTGTATTCTTTTATTTTTTTTTTCTTTTTAATAAATTCTCATGTGATAGCAAATGATCGATAAGTTTTGGAGTGTCAGTATCGTTGAGATGTTAAAGTTCACAGTGATACTTAACATGATCTTATTTGGAATTTGTTTGTCCCATTCGCCTGCGTTACACAATCAACATTTGTTGACATTAACTAGTGTGTGCAGGTGTTATTGCTGAAGTAAAGGCTGGACATTTTTTATGGGGAGTATTTCGCCAATTTAACATGGAGCCAGTTGATATGGAAATTGATATGATTGGAGGAAAAGATGTGGAGGGAAAAGTTGATCGTATTCTGAAAGTTAAACCCAAGAGGGTTCTATGAAAAGTGTAATAACAGACTGCATATTCCACTAGGTTTTGAAGCATTTACCTAAATTTCTGCATGAAAAATTGCTTCGTGCCACATGTTTAGTATTACATTTACCTTAAAAAGTTCATTATACATCATTACAATCTGTAATCATAGTAAAACAACTAAGTTCCACAACTATCTTAAGCTAACCAAGTTCAGAAGTAGACAAGCTTTAAAGTCTTGATAGTTACACTGCATAAGTACAAACCAAATTGTTTCTATCAGAAGTCTGTCCATGGCATCCTGAGACTGCATTTGGGTCCTTCATCAGAATTTTGTATGAAGATTGTTCACCAAATGAGAAGAAAAATAACTTACCACCTAAGAATATTGCTTCAATCCCTGAAGTGCATTGCATTACTTTAGTAATCTACTTAGCCATTTGTGTTAGAAGTGGAGTTTAAGTCTAATTCAATTTCACAAAATCGAATTTATAAAGTGAAGTTTGTACCTCACTTATTTTAACACATCTCCTCATGTCGAGGTATATACATCTTGTGCGTGAGATTAGAAATTAATGGATGATATGTTAGCGGTCCGATTGCAGATAGAACAGAATGTTCAAAAAATCTCACTAGGATAGATTTTTTTTAAACAATGATTTTGATACCATGTTAGAAGTGAAGTTTAAGTCTTTCTTAACCCCCACAAAGTCGATTTGTAAGGTAAGATTTGCATTTCACTTATATACTATGAAATTGTCTTATATTTAGTTGATATAATCTTTCAGTAATTTGGTTATTGGTGTGTGCTATTGTATCACAAAGAGAGAAAAACTGTAATAATTGATGAAGCTGCTTTATTTTGTGAATGTTATAGTGCAGACAGAAAAAGAAAATATAGGAAAAATATGTTTATTTGTCTTTTCTAAAGTGTAGATTTAATTCCTCTATTTTTGTCAATTTTTAGTACCTTTGATTGTTATTCTAATTTATAGAGGGTAAAATTGTTGTTTAAAATTAGACGGACTATAAATAGTAATTTTAAGGACTAAAATTGAATTTTGAAAATCTTTAAAAGATAGGACAAAAAGTTGAGTAGTCTTATAAAGTTGTTTTTAGTTGGATTTTAAACAATTTGGTTAAGTGAGTCGTTAACTCTTTATGGTTCTTTCAATGTGGATAATTAAAATTATGAAACAATTATTTATTTATTATTCTTATATAACAAGTTTTGACAATATCTGATTTTAGTACAATAACCTTTTATGGCTTTTATTTAGTATTCTAATTAAAATTTGATCAGTTTTAGTGATCTGTATGCTAGTTTTAACGTATTTTTTCAATCATTATGTGATATTAAATTTAATGACATTTTATTACATTTAATAACTGATTTTGTGGAGGCTTTTATCTTTTAGAAATTCGTTGATAAGTCTTAATTAAAATTACGAAGAAATTTCCTATTGCAAAATAGCCACCAAAATGTATTTATTTGTAAGAAAAATATTTAATTCACTTATTTTATTAGTAATCTTTATTTAGATTTTTCAAATAATAGAAATATGATACTAAGACCTCGAATGATTAACAAAATTATCTGAAGCTTATCCAGCAGAATCATATATATATATATATATATATATATATATATATATATATTATATATATATATATATATATATATATATATATATATATATATATATTATAACCAACAGAAAAATGCAAAAATAATTCAACCTCCTTTTGTTAACCTGACTTCTTAATTCATTAATCCATTGTGAATACGTAGGTATGTTATTCATTTACATTTTTTATTTTCATGTAGATAAAATAAAGAGATGATAATGTTTTAATTTCAATAAAAAAAAGGTTAATTAGGATGTTTCTAAAAAAATTATCAAAAATGTATTATCACTAGATATAATAAATACTATTAAACTTAATTTCACATGATTAAATGAGAGTCCATATGAAAACCATCGACCAACTAAAATGTAATATACTAGACTAATAAGATTTTAGTTAATATACTAAATATAAAAGTTATCATAACTTATACTAAAAATAAAAATCACATACTAATGGGAAAAAAATGAAAATTTGTCAAATAAATAAGTATTCACTTTGAATCAAATTATTCATGTGAAAAAACTGTATGTAGTCAGTTAATATTCTATATAATGAATATTCTTAAAATCTAAATAGAAGTAAATCTATTAGAAGAAGATTAATTAATTTGTTTCCACTGTTATGCTGAAAATTGTGAAATGAAAATCATTTAAAAAACATATAAAAATTTAATTAATTTTCAAACTTTAAACATATAGTGACAGCTGATTCATTGATGTTTAATCTCGATAAGTTGTGTACTTGTAGTGACATTGGATGTTCCACAGAGCGGTAAACATTACCACACACAAGGTTAGTCTAGTCCGTTAACATCTTTGATCAAGGTAAAATCCTTAGACTAAGACTTCCTGGTTCTCTCACCACATACTCCATTTTTTTCTACTTGAAAATTTTGAATGGTTATTAAAGCATCAGGAGAACTTTCGGATGGACCCCTACATCAATGCTTACATTAGAACAACCACTACTAATTCTCCTTGAATTAGTATCAACAATTTCTAATTCATCAATTAACTCCGAACCAATTATTCATAAAAGCTATCCAATTCTTTAAATAAATCAGTTAACAAGGGTTCATGTTCTAATCCACTCGCTTAGCGAGTACGTCTACTCGTTTGACAAAAAGTACCTCTTGGACCAGTGACAAATTACTCGCCAAACGAGTGTATCATTGGGACTCTAGTACAAGACTTCCTCCAATAATTCACCCAACGAGTTTCAAATTAGGGAGCCCTTGACTTATAGTTCGCCCAACGACTTCCAAGACAACGATTTCTAGACTCAAAATTTGTCCAACGAGTAATTCTCGTTTAGTAAGTATGCATAATTTTGTAGAATCTGATTTCTGCATAATTGTGCATTCTCAAGCTCGTACAGATAACCTAATTTCCTTTTACATATGCCAACACATATCAACTACAAGTTTATCACAAACATCAATACCAATACAATTGAAATATTAAACATCAGTATGTCTACACACACATAACTTAAACACTTAGATTTCATAACATTCACATATGACAAATCATTCTACAGCTCAGATACAACAACCATAACCAATCACAGTACAACCATAAATCTATAATTCAAACATGTTGGTAACAAAAATTAATGAAATTATCTTCCCTTACCTTTGAGACAATATACAATACAAACAACTCAAATGAATACCACAACTTCCTTCAACGGTACAAAACACACAACTCAACCTAGGAACAACAATATCATGATCAGAGAATATTATCAGAACCACTGATCAGTGGAAAGACACTAAAGGAACTCAAATTACACATGCGGGTTGAGATTTCCCACATGCACAGAAATCAAAACTGAACAAGAGAAAATGGTAGAAGATCAACTTACTTTGTTTGAGAAATTGATCAAACAATATTAGAGAGCTCGCTTTAGGAGTCATCCTTTCAAACAAATAAACAAAAATGTGAGAAATCTAAAAAGAAGGAAAAGAGCTTTGGAGAAAAGGTTGTAGATAATTAAGTGTTTATAACTAATGAAAAATCATTTATAAAATTTCTATTTATATTTTAACGGCTTAATATTAGAATAGTTAAGTATTCATTATTTTAAATACTCTGTCGATTATAGAATATTTAGGTATCACAATGTCTAATATTTATTACTTGCACAAACTATTAAATTACTTTTTTATTATTTGTTATTTTATATTATGTTAATCTCATTTCCATAGTATATATATATATATATATATATATATATATATATATATATATATATATATATATATTTATTTATTTATTTTTTTTTGAATGTAACACTGTCAATTAAAAATTTAATTTAATTTAATAATTTTAAAAAGAAAATTATCTCTTAAACATAATTTAATGTCTAGTATTTATTACTTGCACACACTATTAAATTATTTTGTTGATATATAGTGAATTACTACTGATATTCATTATTACTGAGGTTTGTTTACATTAATATAAACTAAATCATAACACTACTTATTCAGTAAGAGAATTTTTTTTTAAAGTGCAATGTAATTTAAATATTTGTTTAAAGAAATGAATATATTTTGTCCTAAATACTCAAGCCTCCCGGTATTTGTCAAAAGTTATAATAGAAATATAAATTTTAATATTTGTTTTTCTCAATTCATTTAAAAAATATAATTTGAGAAGAGAAATTCAGCAAGTAATCATTTTCTAAAATGTATTTGTCTTAAAATATGAACCCTAAATCATTTTATCCTGAAAAGTATACAGACAAGCTAAATATTTCTTATTATCTTTTTCAGAAAGTAATTATATTTTTATCAAATAACATATTTAAATATATGTTTTTTATGTAAAGAAATACATGTTGGTAACATCACAGATACATTGATTGAGCAATCATTTTTCTCTTACAATATTAATTTATAACTTTAGTTGAAATGAATATAATTTGAAACTTCACTTACAATCTTTTGTTTTTTATCATTTCTTTTTTTGTTTTATACCTTTATTTTCTGTCATATATAATACGAAACGTCACTGAAGAGTAAAAACTTGGTGAGAAAGTTTTGCACAATTTTAGACAGACTTGAGCTTGCTACTGTAAGTGCGAATACAGCATGACAGATTTCATCCGTCAAATGAGATTGAAAGCACAAACTGTGTTTTCTTCCATTTGTAGTATTGTTGTCGTCAGAGGAATTTCTTTCTTCAATCTCTTTTTCCTATTACTTGCTTTGTACCAAGTATTTAAGCAAGACATCATTTTTTTTCTGTTCTGTTTTTCATCACACTTTTTTTTTATACTCCTGATGATTCTATTTGCATTCTCCAACATTTTTCAGTTGCATGCATTCCATTTTTTTTTTCTAAAAAAAAAAGTATGAGTCACCTCTATCGTTTTCTCTTCCTTTTTAGTTCACACCAAATTTTTGAGAAGAACACTTATTTATTTATTTTTTATATTCCTACCGATGCTACATGCATTCTCCAACACTTTTTAGTTACATGCATTTCTTTTTTTTTTTTCAAAATAA
>Ga0214544_1000172_pt1 | contig 100458 bp, 72 predicted proteins | sample CNSS3metaG_FD_160074 | JGI IMG/M metagenome (GOLD analysis project Ga0214544, IMG submission 160074) | Root nodule microbial communities from cowpea collected in UCLA plant growth center, Los Angeles, California, USA - CNSS3 | ecosystem: Host-associated > Plants > Roots > Nodule | place: USA...
ATGAATATAGAATTTCACCTCATACCAATACCATGCCATTTTGATACCAACCATTTCATTGAAATCACATGCCAAGATTTATCCAAGCTCATCATTCACAACTCATACACCCTCTTACTCATGCATGTTCACTCATCTCATGCTTTAACATAGTAATCCAACTTACATTATGCACACGATTTAGGGATTTTAGAAATAAAACTACAGCTTGTGTAAAACTCAGTATTTTTTTGTATTTATATTCAAATTAAATATGATTGAATAAAGAACCAAATGAAACAAGAACCAACTTAATTGAATAACTATAAAGAAAGTTGCAAACCAAACAAGCAACAAAGGTCAATGTTGTCAACAACTAAACTATAGTGATCTTGCGATAAAAATTGTTCTCCCTATAGAGATCCGATTCAAGATCAGATCGGTCAAAGTCAAAAACTATGTGTTAAGGGTCATCTGTTAAAATATCAGCTCGATCCAACGGTTAATGAAGTAGTAAATTTCATTTTACGAAAAGTGTGCAGTGTTGTCAACAACTAAACTACAGTGACTTTGAGATAAAAACTGCTCTCACTATAGAGCTCCGATTAAAGATCCGACCGGTCAAAATCAGGAATTTTGTGTTAAGGATCAGCTGTTAAAATTTTAGCTCGATCCAACGGTTAACGCAGTAGGAATCTTCATTTTACGAAAAGTGTGCAATGTAGAAAAAGAGTAGCGCCACATCAATCAAACATACTCGCACACCATACATTTTTATTCGACCAACAACCTCATTCAAGCATCACAGCCATACAAACAGACCAAAAATTGAGAAAATAACTTTAAATACATAAACCCTAGCTTCCCTTACCTGAAAAAAGCTAGCAGAATATCTCGACACCCAAGCAAGTAAGTACAACCGACCACGAAGCAGATTTACGATCTGTAAAACAATGGAATAGATTCAAAATGGGTTACCATGGTGAACCCTAGTTAGAATCATGATGGCAGAGATGGGAATGAAAAAGGTACGATGGAGAATCAACTTACATGGATTGAAGAATGGGGTTGAGTTAACACAAAGAAGGGTAAGACCTAAACCCTAGCAGAGCTTATGTGGAAAGAAAAGGGAAGAGCGAGAGCACTGATTTTGGCAAGTGAGTACAGAATGAGGGACCTTGGCTGCTTTAGGGGCCTTGTCACCCTATGGGCCAGCCTTTAGGCCAAACTGATTAGGGGCAGCCCTTAAAAATAAGAGCAGAAAATAATTGAGCCTTACACATTGGTCATGTTTATTTATCTCATTTAATTTATCTTCAGTTACACACGGATACTATTTATTTATTTCATTTAATTTATCTCCAATTACGCACAGATTCTGTTAATTATTTCATTTTATTTTATTTCTAGTTATGCACTAGTCCTACTTAATTATTTCTCTTAATTTAGCTTGATTTATCTCTAGTTATGCACTGGTCATATTTATTTATTTATTTCATTTAATTTATCTCTAATTAAAAATATAGATAATCTTCTATTATGATATAGAATTCTTAATATTATACAAAATACATATTTTTGTAATATTTTATTTTATTTTATATATATATATATATATATATATATATATATATATATATATATGAAATTATGTTATTCTTAGTGTTTCTCTCAAGGAAAATCTTATTATACAAAAGAAAAAAAATTCTATCTTTAATCAAATAATAATAGTAGTCAGGGCGTCACAAGTTGCGTCGACCGAAATTTGGCCAAATTTGGCCAAGTCAGTCTCGACAGCTTCAACCAAATTCAACCAAGTCGACACTAATCGAAACTCAACCAAATTCAACTTAGTTTGGTATGCTCAAAACTTGGTCGAGTTGGCACCAATCGAAACTCGGTCAAATTCAACTTAGCTATGATTAAAACTCAATTGTATTCGATCAAGCTGGCTCCAACCAAAATTTGGCTAAGTCGGTCCCTGCCAAAATTCTGTTGAAAAACGTACAACGGAATGATTAACGTTTGGACAAAAATCAAGAGGAGCATGAATTGGGTTCTTAATAAAAAATGTGCTTTTAAAATTTTTTCCTTTTAATATCAAAGTTCAATTAAAATTCTTTCTTTTATTTTAATAAACACAATAAAATAAAGAGAGTAGGGAAGAGAAATTTGCACAAAGTATTTATACTGGTTCATATCAAAAGACCCTATGTCCAGTTGTTAATCTCTTAAAAGTGAGATTAACTCAATCACTAAAATAAACCAAACTTACAATCAATGATAAGAAAGATTAAGGTTTAGAAAACACATCTCTTGAATCACACAAGAGATGAAGACACCTCCCTTGAAATCCACAAGGGATGAAAATACCTTCCTTTAATCACACAAGGAATGAACACCTCCTTTGAATCACACAAAGGATGATCGGATTTTCCTAGCAACAACAATAATACTCAATCACTCAAGATCCCACTTGATGAAAGTTATCGCTCTACCCACACTAGATTTTTCAAAGCCTTCTCACAAAGAGTTCTCAAATACTTAGACTTCTCTAACTTTTGTGTTTTTCAAATGAAAGCCTACCACTTTATTTATAAAAGCCTATTTAGAAATTAGATTAAAAATATGAAAAGTTAAGTCATAACTGCCATAGATAATCGATTATCATAAGTGATAATTGATTATCACAAAAACTTTTATAAAAACATTTTTCTTGTTGTGACAATCTATTATCAGCCAGGATAATCTATTATCAGCAGGTGATAATCAATTATCAGTAGTGATAATCAATTATCACAGAAGCTTTTCTAAAAAAATCAGTTTTAACTAAGATAATCGATTATCACTAAGAATAATCAATTTTTCTAGTGAGTTTTGCAAATAAATACAATTCTCTTGGTTCTCTACTGCTTGGGTTTTGTCTTTTTGACTCTTGACATACTAATTTAACTATTTTAAATAGCATACATAGATTACAAGACCTAAACAACTAAACCTCTAAGTTTTCAATGCATCTCTTGAATCGAATTATTCTTTTAAGTCTTCAACATTTTTCAATGCATCATTATTAAGTCTTCCATACTTTTTCATAAGTCATTATCATCATCATCATCATCATCAAAACTCCTTATTGTAGGAAGATGTACATCTTCTTTTTGTCAACAAATTCGCTCGAGTCAATCCCTACCAAAATCTAACTTATTCAACCGAGTCTACCCCGATTGAAGTTCAACCGAACTTGGTTAGGTTTGCCCTGATCAAAATTTGGTTAAATTCGGCCTAGCTGAAATTGAGCCAAGACAGTCTTTGGAGCGCTGAATTTAGACATTTTTGGTTAAAATGTGACTCTGTTTTGGTATACAAACCTTTCTCTTGATAAAGGATTGTTCCTTAGATTCTAAAAGATAGATGGAGAAAATGTCTGAAGATTTGTAGTGATATAAAATTTAAAGGTTCACATATATTTAAGAAAGAGAAACATTGTTTGATATATTGACCAATTTGGACTTGATAAATAGGAAACAATTTAAATGATTATTTTCCTCTCAACATTTGTTTGATTTTTTTTATAATAGGTATCACCTCACTGGGTCTTTAACTTTTTCTTTTGAAAGTTGTATTGTATTTTTTATCATGAGTTTGGTCCAGTGTTGTTTGATTTTTTTTCCTCTCAACATTTGTTTGATTTTTTTTATAATAGGTATCACCTCTCTAGGTCTTTAACAACTTCTTCTTTTGAAAGTTGTATTGTATTTTTTATTATGAGTTTGGTCTAGTCTCTCATGATTCATTATTCTATTTTTTTTTCTTTTAATATTATTTTTTCAATGACAAATGATAGATGTGTTTTATAGATAAAAATATAACTTAAATGTCAAAAACATATTTATATCTAACATGAGTTTTTGACTAAAAAAATATTAATATAATGATAAAAAACTAATTTTTACTTTAAGTATTAAATTTTTTTTCAAGTTAAATGTTTAATAATTTAAAAATGTTGGTTTAAATATCTCATTTCTTTTTGTCAATTCTATTATCAATGTATCTACTATTTATAATAATAAAAAATTATTATAATAAAAAAATAGGGATCATAAAAAAATTTAAAGTTTTTTAGAAACTAGTTAAAAACAGTGAATATAATAATAAGCAATAATAGAGATGAAATAATAAAATGTTTTTCTAAGAAATTAAACTGACAAATTATAACTTATAATTTAAAAAAAATTTGGATACTCTTAAAAATATGAAATATGGACAATGTTTATACTTGAGTTGGCAGAGACATAAGAACGAAAAGCAGGGCGGAGACAGTACCAGTAGATAGTGGGTCTCCCTCACAATTTGACAGAAAATCCCACAACTGAACCCACCCTACCCCACCCAATTTCAAGGCCAATTTCAACCACCGTTGGAGCCGACAAAAAACATAACACGAAGAAACCCAACAAACAACAGCTAAGAAGTTTCGCACACCCAAAAACATGAAACGAAACCATAATTCCCACAACCACCACCACCACGACTCCTTCCGACCACGCAAATGGATGATGATGATCACCGTCATCGTAACAATATGCATTATCCTCCTGCTTCTTACCCTCACCAAACCCTCTTCTTCTTCATCATCATCATCTTCTTCTTCTTCCTCTTCTGCAACATGGTCTTCTTCTTCTTCATCGCTCAATTTAACGGAAGAAGTAGGAGTGGGTCTTCCGAGATTGGCGTACATGTTGACGGGCACAAAGGGGGAGGGAGCGCAGCTGAAGAGGGTTCTTCAGGCAGTGTATCATCCCAGGAACTTCTACCTGCTTCATCTCGATCTAGAAGCTTCTGATGAGGAAAGGTTCGAGCTTGCCAAGTACGTCAAGTTCGAGGCTGTGTTTGCGGCGTTTGGGAACGTCATGGTCGTGGGTAAGTCTGATTTGGTCACCTACAAGGGCCCCACCATGGTCGCTTCCACTCTCCACGGCATTGCTCTGTTGCTCAAGAGGATTCCCCAATGGGACTGGTTTCTCAATCTCAGTGCCTCTGATTATCCTCTCATCTCCCAAGATGGTGTGTTGTCACTCTTCTTTGTTCTTTAAATCTCTAGTGTTGCAGTTTTCAAAATAGATTGCACATTCACCCAAATAATCTACACACGGGAAACAACTAGAATTGACTCCTAGTACAAACCTAAATTCTAGGATTCTACTAGAATTTCTCTTGTTGGTTGCTCTCAAGCATTTCCAATTGAAGTTGTACTAACATAGGATCCTTTAAAATTGAAGAGAGTTAAAGCAACTCTATTCAATTTTGAAGAATTTATGTTTACATGGCCATATTGATAAAGAAAAACTATAGTGAACAACTGGAGATGCTCTCTTAAGCATATATGACCAGCCATTATTATGGCATTATTGAACCATCTCGAGAGGTCGAACCTCCCCGTCCCCAACATGAGGGTGTGTGTTGTTGATTGCATGTTGACCAATACTGTAGTTAAAATAGTGTATACTCCCTCCACCCCACAATGACTTCAGTCTTAGACTTTTAACGTATCACTTTTTAATAAAATATTGATCTTTATATGTCTAATTTGTCCCCAAATTAATTACCTTGTCTTTCTCAATAAAAGTAATACGTTTATTGAGAAAATTGGATTATTTTAGTAAAATTGTTTTGAAAAGTGGTATATTTATTGTTATTCTTAATATAGTGCAAAAACGAAACTTTAAATTGCAGTAAATGTGGGATGGAAGGATGAAAAATTATGGATGTATATCAATGAATAGCAGAATGGGGAACAAACTCAAAGAAGTAGTATCAGTGAGTGGAATTTAAAACTATAATTGGCTATAACGGAGTAACTATAGTGACTGTAGAATCAAGTTGTCAATGATCACAATCACACCAACAACCTGGTAGAGAAAGAATTAGAGCAATCATGGAGATTGAGAAGTATGAGCCCAGAGATGAGAGAGAAGAATCAAAGGAAATTGGGCCAAACCACATGGATACCCTCTCATTCTCCAAAGCCTTCCGATATAACATTCCTCCTCCTCCTCAGTCTTGTGCTTCTTCTTGTGTCCCTTTCTCCTGGATCATTGAACATGTGTCTCCTTGGTATAACTAACTTTCCCACTTTTTCCATGTGATTTGACTGCTTAATTTCATTTTCACTTTTGGGTTATTTTGGCTCCATGTTACATAGGAGTATAAAAGTAGGAGTTAGTCCTCAACCTATAAGCTGGATTTTAGGGTTGAGTTAAGCTCAAATTTAAGTTCTAAGACGGTAATGGTAGCTATTAACTCAAGAGTGATGAATGATACATAAATTAGGTAATTTTGTGGATCTTTTACCTGCTTTGTTGGTTGTGGGCTAAAATTGATTTTAATGCTTAACTGTGGTTCGTAAATTAGTAATATCGTCCTAAACTCCAAGCTAGACTCACCTGAGCAATTCATGAATCGTTACTGTTGTGCTTAATATTAGACAATAGAATAACAACAAAATCTTGTGCAACTTGCAAAAGATCAGTTACACGGATTACATGAAGTCATTTAGCTCGGTTAAAGGCTAAATCTTCAGAGGTTTTATTTACCATGTCACCACTTTTAGTAACTTCCTTAGAAGTCCTTTTTGATCTCCCTCTTTTTCATCTCATAAACCGTGAGATCTTCCCCACCAGTGTATAAGTAAAATTCAATTTTCTACCAGGATTCTCCCCGACATCATATTTACAGTGATGCAATTTCTGAGTCCATTTCCTTTCCATGCTTAAGGGATAATTGTCGGAAGCGGAACTTAATTGCATGTTCAGTGGTTTCACCATGTGTGAGACGTGCTTGCATTAGTTTGTGATTTTCTACTTAACGCCTTTGGCACCTGTGTGTCACCAAAGAAGAAAAAGGATATTCTAATAGCTAAAATAGCATGAATTTCCCTTTTCCACAAGCCCTGATCACAAGGATGTTACAAAATGCTGCAAGTGACTTATATATGCCCAGTTTTTTATGCTTTTCAATTTCGAAGCAGAAAAGGACGAAATGAATAACAGAGAGTTAATCCTTAAAAATAAGTTAGTCTGCCATTCCATTTATACTGATTATTTAAATGATAGATAGGCATTAAGTTAATTCCCTAATTTTTTTATTTATATATTTATCAAACAAATTTATTTATTTATTTTTTTAAACATTATATGTCTCTTAATTTAAATTCTATTTCCTTTTCCACCAAAACCTCACTCAAACATATGCTGATGCTCAGCCTAGGCCCCTACACGGATAATCTCGAGGCCTCAAGTAGAGAGACAAAAACAGATATAGGAAATTTATCTCTCTGAAAACCTTACAGTATTTATTTGACATTGTTGTGGCCAAAGGACTTTTCTTGCCTGGTAGCTTGTGCTCTTGCTATTTCCAGCATCTTCTTCCATTTCTCATCACCAATGCAGTCTCTCTTCTACTTATTCTGTTTTTGTGCATAATCCTGCATATGGAAAGGATTTTTTTCCTATTATAAACATTGATTTCACAACATTAATTTCTGTTTGTTAATATGCTTCTACAAAGTAGCAGGAAAAAGAATATTTTTCTACGTTTGGGGATGGGCTACAGGATAATCCTAGAGGAGAAGTTTATGGTCCACTGTTTTCTGTTTATGATGGATACGTATCTAACAAGCAGCCCATAGCAAGTCCTGTGGCCTAAAATAAGAATTCTGACGTTTATCCCCTATCTTCTATAAAACTCTAAAATACTGCTGCGCTGTATTAAGTTAAGCTATTTTACAATTTTTACCTTCTCTCGGGGATATTTCTTATCTTTTACTGAGCTGTAATTGTTATTGTTAGCGTTGGTTGTTAAATTCTTCCTGCATTACATTCTGATAATTAATGAATTTAGCATTCTCAAAGTAATCCCTATTTGGTAGTCGTTACCTTTGGTTCCGTTCTCCCTTGTATCCTAATTTGTGTTATGGTATCAAAACTCTCATCTGGAGCTTTGTTGATACGCCTTTTTATCCATGTCTTCATCATCAAACCATTAACAATCATGAGATAAATACACCTGACCTAAGGCAAAACCCCTCGAGTCCTTGTTACATCCATTCAAGTGAGAATCCTTCTTCAGTCATTATCACACTAATCTTATACGGAAACTGCTATCACTTTTAGTCACGCTCCTTCTGAATGGCACAAATCTTCAAAAGCAATAAGGTGCTGACTTCATTCCTATTACGCAACCCACCAACCTGTTGTATCCAGTGTGGAAATGTTGTAACAATTTGATCATATCATGGATCTTAAACTCCTTGTCTCAATCTATCTCTCAAAGCATTCTTTACTTTGATCATGCAGATGCCATTTGGAATGACCTAAAGAAATGCTTCTCTCAAAATGACATGTTGCATATTGTTAGGCAGGGAAGTTAGGAACAAATTTAAAGATAAAAGTAGTAAAATTGTTAGTTGCTAGAAGGGTGAGACTTTCTAGGAAAGTCTATACATTTTTATCTTATGGGATGTTGAAGGGGAGATTTTGGAATTGTTGTTTGTGATAGGGAGAACCCTACGAGAAAGGAAAGCAGTTTTCCTTTGGAAACTTTGGTTTTTACTGTGTAAAGTGAATAATACAATGCAAGACTATGTCTTCTCTTCTTTTCTGTCTAGTCTCTTTTAGTTTCCTTTCTTGGGCACGTAACAATTTGGTCCGACTTGCTAGATCTGTTAAAGGACAGTCTTGGAAATTAGAGTCAGTGCTTTGGATAGATTGGCCAGTGAGAAAGGAAAGGTGATTACAAAAATGAAGATAGATCTGTCTATTATCAAAGATCCCCTAGAGGACATGAAGTAGATTAAAGACTTTCTTCAAGACATCAAGGAAGGAGAGAATTTTCAGATGGAGGAAAAAATTCAATCAATCGGGATGAGAAAAGAGAAGAGAATGTCATTGACAGTAATGGATTTAATAAAGATGAGGAATAACCACTTTGCCCTTCGGTTAAAAGGGTGGAGTTGCCCAAATTTGAAGGGAATGGCCCCCAAGGTTAGATAGCAAGGGCAACAAATGTTTTTGATTGGAACATCAAAGGATCAACAAAAGTACACCTAACTTTCGTTAGCATGGAAGTAAATGCAGGCTAGGGATTCCAAATCTGGCAGCAAAAATCCAAGAACTCTTCTTGGGAAGATCTTGCAACAACTCTACTATGGATAGCGGGAGGCAACATGGGAAGCATATTATTTGATAGTTTGCTCGCAGTAACACAGTCTGGGAGTGTGAAAAATTTCATCCAAGAATTCAAGATATTGGTGTCACAAGCAAATCAAATATCGAAAAATTGGTTGAGGGAGTATTTCTTTGCAAAGCTACAGGCCCTCTGCAAGAAGAACAAGATTCAGACATGCTTAATTACATTATTATTCATAATGTTGTTTGTATTTCTAAATTATTTCTTAACCTTATTTCCATTTCTAAAGTAATTTCCATGCTTAATTACACACTCACCTTCTCTAATGATGTTTTCAAGATTCAAGAAATGAACTCTTTGAAAATGACTAGTGTGACTAAATTGAAAGAAGGGTAATATCATCTAGTTTAGGTAGTTATTTAAGTTGATTGGTTGAAGAAAGCATTTAAATGAGAGGAAAGGTGAAGGAAGAGATTATTTCACTTACCTGTGAGGATTGAGACCTTTGGACATTGGGTGAAAGTTTACAAGCTAAATATTATATTCAATGGAGAATCCCTTATTTTTTCTTTTAAGATGCCACGTTTCTATTAGTATATGGATAGGAAGGAAATGTTTCAAGTTCTCATTTGATCATTCTCATTTAATTTTGTTATCATGTGTAACAAGTACTTTCCTTTAGTGTTTTTTGCTTTTTATTCTTAAACGAACGGAGTTTAAGTCTAACTAAACTTGACATAACTGAATTGTAAGGTGAGTTTTTCATCTACTTACATACTATGACTTGATCATATCTCTAGTCGATATGAGATCTTCAACAGACGCTCTCATGTCAAGGACTAAACATCTTGAGGATGAGACTAGGGTGTTACCTGATAGTGGGGGATATGATAGGCCTTACAAACTTGGCTAGGATAGGCTCTTATATCATCTTAAGAAAGTGGAATTTAAACCTCACTTCACCATACCAAAACTACACTTATAAGGTAATGTTTAACCCATTTATATACTATAATTTTGTCATATATCTAGTAGATGTGAGATCTATGTGAATCCTAGTCCGTTTCACAAATGTAAATTATGTTTACTTTGCTGACTTTTTTCCATGTAACTTGCTTCAGATCTCTTGCACATCTTTTCATTCTTGCCCAGGGATCTCAATTTCATTGAGCATACAAGTAATATTGGTTGGAAAGAGTATGTACATTATCTATCCTTTGATATTTTCTCAATTTGTTGCTAAACTATTTGTTCATAATTTTGCAATAACTGTGGCATCAGGCATCAAAGAGCTAGACCGATCATTATAGATCCAGGCTTATATCATTTGAAGAAATCTGGTGTTTACTGGGCTAAAGAGAAGAGATCTGTTCCTTCATCGTTCAAATTATTCACAGGTATTAAATATGCAGCATTTCCGAAGCTTTGTCGTATTCTCTTCTAGGTCCTAACATATCCCTGTTCTTTGCTCTTCTCATTTTTCTTTATAAATATATGCTGCTTAAGTCTCTCTTATGCATCTCATATTCTATCTTTTGTGTTTTTGTTTCATTGTCTTAAACATGAATAGGGGACGAACCCTGGGGTAACAGTAATGTTCCACCTTCGCGACCAGTTGGTCATGGGCTTTAATTCAGAAACAGTCTCTTTGCATATGTTGAAGACTGCTTACAGTTACCCTCCCTCATACCTCGTTGAAAAGAGGATCTATGGCACTAGAGAACCTTAGTTTTTTTATTGTCATAAAGATGAGCATCGCAGAGTAACAATGTCTTCGGCATGCATGATTGGCTCTGCACATGCTGCTATTTCTTATTAACCGCAGCTCAATATAATAGATGATTAAGAAATCATTCTAATGAGATGTGTCATTACATGAATTTAATGTTCTAACTAGCCAAAGACATCTAAAACATTATTGGAAAAGTAGGTTAGCATAATTGTGTTGTCTTTCTATACAAAGGATTCGAATGAATGCTCGGCCATTTCATTGACCAAATGATTGAAGTTTGTTTGGGTATATTCTTATAAAATAAATTGACCCCAAGTAAATTTACTTGATACCCTATGCGAAAGCTGAGTCATCAAACATACAAGTTTCTTTAGAAGAATTGAATGGAGTTCTCTTATTAGCTCAGAGCTATATTTCTGGAAAAACATCAAAGGTTTTGCTGTTGCTCTTATTTTTGTTATTACATAGAGCATTTGTATAACATAGAACACAAATCATTTGGGTGCAGATGTTATTTTTAATTTGAGAGGAACTTCATTTTACTTGATATTTTGGTGAAGTCTTAGTTGTTTTACCTAATGGTATTTGTGTCTTTCAACCAGGTTCTCCGTGGATTGTGCTGACAAAGTCGTTTCTGGAGTTTTGTGTTTTGGGTTGGGATAATCTTCCTCGCACTCTCCTTATGTATTACACGAATTTTCTTTCATCCCCTGAGGGCTACTTCCATACGGTCATTTGCAATCATAAGGATTATCAAAACACGACCATTAACCATGATTTACGTTATATAAGGTGGGACAACCCGCCAAAACAGCATCCATTGTTCTTGAAGTTGGAGCATTTTGATGACATGGTACGTAGTGGTATTCCTTTTGCTCGGAAGTTTGCAAAGGATGACCCAGTTCTTGACAAAATTGACAAGGAACTTCTGGGAAGATCAAAGGGTCACTTTACACCTGGAGGCTGGTGTTTTGGCAGTCCTCTTTTGGGAAAAGACCCTTGCACAGTTTATGGAAATCCAATTGTAGTTAAACCTACTTTACGATCAAAGAAGCTTGAAAAACTATTGGTGAAACTGTTGGATTCTGAAAATTTTAGGCCCAAACAGTGTAAATAGTCGTCACTGCAACTTGAAATCTCTATTCACGATTCTATTGCCATTTTTATTGCATCTGTTCAAATTTAACCCTGAATTGCTGTGAAACGTGTTTTTTTCTTGTGGCATATGAACGTAAAGTAGGTCTTATCAATTGATGCCGTAAATGAACCTTTGATTTCAAGAGAAACTTTTGCTTCTTTTGAAACATAATGCAGTGGTATTGGACAAAGGAACATTCGTAGACCTGGCAATTTGACCATCTCACATTGTTTGACCTTGGTTCATACGGATTGAGGCAAAAACACAAAAAAACTCGCAGATCAACAACTCCTCCATTGAAAAGGTTCAAAAAATCAAAATACTCATAAAAGCTCTATTAATAAGGACCAGTCCATGATCTTCTTTTGAACAAGAAAAAAATATTAGTTCTAAATGCAAGAGTCATGTCAATTTTTTGTGCCTCAGATATTGTAGAGGTTCCATCCTCAGCATAAGAATAGGGTATTAGAAAAACAAGAATTCAATAAAATCTCTTTTATATCCTTATATCCTAATATCATAACGAGATTCCATTTTGGTTCTTTACTATATTAAGGGTTAAATATATTTTTTGTCCCTTAAATTTTAGTGTAAATTAGAATTAATTTCTTTTTGAAACTTTCGTCCAACTTAGTTCATCAATTTAAGAATCGTATGAATTTAGTTATTGTAACTAAATTTTTCTAAATTTATTTGACATTTTCAAACACGTTTTTCACTATAGTATTTAAGTTGTTTACATTGTTTAACACATTTCTGCTTTAATGTTAGCTGAGAAAAGTTGAGAAACGTGTTTAAAACAGCAAATAAACTTAACAAAATATGGTTAAAAGGATTAAATCCACACACACATGTCTTCCTAAGATTGAGGATTAATTGGGTCAAAGTTTAGAAAATGAATTAATTTCAATTTTCACAAAAAGTTAAAAGATAAAAACATATTTAACCCATACATTTAGAACAATAAAAAGAAAATTTCACTCAATATCAATGACATTACGTAATCTCACGTAATATTACGTAAGTCACATAATATCAATCGAACAACGTTGAACACACTGAAACTAGTGTACGCATGCACGAGGAACCAAGATTTTAGAAGAATCCATTTTCTTCTTTTTCTTCCTAAGTTTGCCTCATCATGTGATACGTTCCACTATGGTCTCGATGACATACAACAACACTCTAGCTCTAGCAAGAATCTATTCCCATATGATAATACCCTTGTAGAAGGTCAACTGTTCGTTTAACGTTGACAGAGAAAAGGGGATTCACAAGGAGTTTGGACGGTATGGATTGTTGGAGTGAACGAATCCAAGAGTGCATGATGTGTGCTGCAATGGTTTCAAAGGAGGTGCCCTTGAGGTAAGGAACACACTGTTTCTTGAAGCGAAGGACGTAAGAAGGGGGAGGGTGAACCCTGTCCCAACCTACATAAGCGTTTTGGAGCTGGGGGGCTTTCAAAAAGCCCCCGTCAATAAAATATGTGGTTTAAAATGACAACTCTGAACATACAACACAAAAACAAGTTCTTATTTTATGGTCCATTTGTTGATCAATGCATTTTACAAATGTAGAAATGTGTAATTTAATATTATGTCCTCTCTTTTTTAACTCACTATAAAAGATAGGTAATGATTTAAATTTACATATTGACCCAATCCTATGACCTATTATGCATTGATACTTCAATTATATTTGATACATTAGAATACTTTATTAATACTTTCAATAAAGTATCAAATCCATAAAACAATAGAATTTTTATGATGACAATAATTTATAAATTTTATTTTGACAATGTTTAATACATATGATTTTAATTTGGATTTACATAATAACAAACATATATTTATCATGTTTTTAAGAATTTTTGTACACTTTTCAATATGCATATATCACGTATCGTATCCTATTATTTTCAAAATAAATATATCAGCGTATCATATATGTGTCGTATCATATATGTATCGTATCTGATACACGTATCGTATCCATGTATCATAACCTATGACTCTAAATGCAACATCTCAATGATAACTCCTTATTAGATTGGCCTCTATCAAACTTGTTTTTACAAAAGTTGAGATGGTCTTATAAATCTATTTTCTTTTGGGAGACTGTCTAGAACTTTACAAATTTTTTCCTAAGATATATTTCTTGTTGAATATTTAGGATTGGATGTTAATAACATATATTTTGTACACAGATTTATATTTATTTTAGGGTTAAATATGTTTTTGGTCCTTCAAATTTTAGTGAAAATTGGAATTAGTCCCTCTTAAAAATCTTGAACAAATTTAGTCATTTGTCTTTAGAAATGCGTGAATTTAGTCCTTTAAACCATTTTTTAAATTTATTTGACATTTCAAACGCATTTCTCAACTAACATTTAAGCGAACATGTCTCAAACAGTGTAAACAAACTAAAATACTATAATGAAATGTGTTTGAAACGTCAAATAAACTTAATAAAATTTGGTTAAAAGGACTAAATCCAAGAATTTACAGAGTTGAGGGGCTAAATTGGTTCAAGGTTTTCAAGAGGGACTAATTTCAATTTTCACTAGAAGTTGAAGGACCAAAAACATATTTAAGCCTTTATTTTATAATGATTGTATTTTTTATTTGTTTTATTTAAGTAGAAGATCTTGCTCGACTTGCTCAACCTGTACAAGAACTTGTCCAAGAATAAGAGGAAAAGTCTCTCACTCCTTTTGAACCCACTTTGGTGAAGATATCGAATGCAATATACAATTACCAGAAGGAGAAAAAAAGAAGCTAACGTGTACAACAAATCAGAAAGGGTGAATAGGAAGCTAAAGAAGCTAACAAATGATGAAAGGAGTTGTGAATCAAATGAAGAATTTTAATCTACTCATTGTTTTTAGTTCCATGTTCTCCTTGCTTGTATAAATGTAAATCTATAAAATTATTAATGAAATCTATTTTAAGATGTTTGAATAAGTTTTAAAATTTTTTTTAATATGAATGAAAAACAAAGTTCTATGTTTTAAAGTTGAACTGGATTAAGTTCTCTATTTTTAAGTTCCGATATAAGTAATTGATTGACAATCAATTATTCCAGTGTTTTAGCTTCCTAATAACTTGTTCTTGCTCTATGATAATTGATTATTTTAGGAAGTGATGTATAAAAATAAATATTTTCTAGTGTGTTGTTTTGTTGGGTATTAGAGTACTAGCACAAGTACTCATAACTAAAATAAAAGATGAAAATAAAGGAATAAAAATAGATAGTAGACAACCAATATAATTTATTCAAGGAAAAGAAAAATTTCGTACAATTCTCTCTAGTCCCAAGGAGAAAACAATGACAATCCCTCTCTTGGAAATAGGAAAAACTAATACAAGGAGAACCTTAAAGGAGAAACTAACCTTCTCTCTCTTAAAGGAGAAACTAATATTCTCTCTTAATTCTTCTCTCAAGCAATAAAGAAAAAGGAATAGAAAAGGAGAGACTTTGGGATCATTTCCTAAGGAAACACCAGGCTCCTTTTATAGCATGAAAAGTAAGCCTCAAAGTAAGTTCCCATTGATGTGAGACTTCTTTTCTAACATTCTCCCACTTGAAGATTTTGGTGAAATTAATCAAATCTTCACACCATGCTTTATTCTCTACCTTCATGTTGCTTGTTCTTCTGATAGACTTCAATAGGATCGAATCCACGTAGACTTCATTGACACATAATTATGATCCTCCGAAATGCAATGCAACACCGGTTCCTTCTAAGGACCTCTTATCAATACTTTAATGCTCTCCACCAAACTGCCATGAACCTACTAACCATTCCCACTACTTGTGCAATATCTGGTCTTGTACACATCATAACATTCATAAGGATGTCCACCACTGATGCACTTGGTACTCAAGACTTCTCCATCCTCTTCGCTTCACTGCTAGGACTCAAATGTGAGGAATAACTGATAGAAAAAGGGGTAAAAACTGGCTTGCAATCTTGCATGTTGAAGCGCCACAAGATTATCTGTAAGTATTTCTTTTGAGAAAGCCAAATCTTCCTATCTTTTCTGTCTCGATAAATTTGCATCCTTGAAATCCTTGTTTGTTGGTTCCAAGTCTTTCTTCTCATACTCTCTAGCCGATTGTGCCTTCAATTTCTAGATTTGAACTTTGTTGGGGCTTACCTCCAACATGTCATCCGCATACAACATCAATTGTCTAAACACCCATTCTATTGTAACCGAGGCTTATGAAGGAATCAAATCTCTTGTACGAACACCTGAGCGTCCTCTTTAAACCATACTAAGATTTGTTCAATCCTGCAAACCAAGTTTTCTTGTTCTTTAACGCCTTCTGGTTGGAGCATCATTTCATTTCTGCTTAACAATAACCTTGTGGGTAGTGGGACCCACAGGTGGTACCCCTTCACATTATTAGCATAACCCAAACACTTAATTTTCCCCAGTTTCAAGCTCTACTTGTGCTTTGGATTCCTTGAACTGGTAACAACACATTTGACTCCCTCTTGATGTAGTACACCTACAATCTTCCAGAGTAAACTTTGATTCTCCTAGTGATAACTCTTATGATTCCCTTACATCAGAATGAACTAGTCTTCTTGTGTTTCTTTTTCTTGGTAGTCAAACTAGCAATCTGCGATCTATGTCTATATGTGTTGGCTTATCACACAATGCTCACGCAGAGGTAAAACAAACTTCTTGAGCCTGAGTAATAGATTATGTTCTGCCTAGATTTGCAAACTTCTCCCTGACTTATACCCAAGTTTACGATGTCACGTCAACACCGCTTTACATATAATTTTATGAATGAGTAGATATTTACCACACGAGATGAGTTGATTTAGTGGGTTCGAGGGATAACTTTTCATCTTGGTTTTGTTGTTGTCATTATAAGATCTGACAAAGCTAATGGTCAACTTGGGAGGAAAACATATGTATTGTTTGGCTATGAAAGGGTGTGGTAAGTATAGGAAGTACAAATATGATGTTCAACCTAGTGTTTCTAGCACAATAAAATGTGATTTTTCATTTAAATTGAGAGGCAAACCAATTTGTAATTGAGATGGTTGGGTGTTGAAGGTAATGTGTAAATATCATAATAATGATTTGTCTCAAACTTTAGTTGGTCACCCATTTGTTGAGAGGTTAAAATCTACTGAACGTTCCTTGCTTATTGATATGTCTAAGAGTCAAGTAAAGCCTGCAAATATTCTGCCCACTCTCAAAGAAAATAATGAGTGTAATATGACAACGATAAAGCAAGTATCTAATGCAAGATACACTTATAAATGATCATTGAGGTTTAAGAACTGAATTATAACACTTGATGATGCTGTTAGAACGTGTTAATTACATTCACTAAGTAGGTTAAGATGAATTAGAGGTGGTTAGTGACCTATTTTAGACACATCCTTATTCCGTTAAATTGTTGAATTATTCAATATTGTTTTTTTGATGGATACCACCTACAAAACCAACAAATATCGATTGTCATTACTTGAGATAGTTAGGGTAACATCTACAATGTTGACTTTCTCTAGTGAACGACAATCTAATTTCACTTGGGCTCTGGAAAGGCTTGGAGGATTATTCATGACATCTAAGGGTGGTCCACAACTAATTGTGAGTGATAGAGATCTTACTTTGATGAATGATATTGCCACTGTATTTCTTGAATGTTATCATCTCCTATGTCGATTCAATATTCATAAAAATGTCCGAGCGAAACGCAAAATGTTAGTCAATTTTGTTGAGGCATGGGATGTTGTGATGGAAGCATGGGAGAATGTAATGTATTGTGAAGATGAGTCCACCATCACTGATTGTGTTAAGCGACTTCGTCATGTTTGTATTTTATGGCCTTTATTATATGAATATGTCAATGAAAGTGGGATAATTTCGTATAAAAAATTCTTTGTAAAGGCTATGACAAATTGAGTAATGCATTTAGGAAATACAACATCAAACAAGTATGTTTCATTGTCATTTTGATTAGTTATTTTTGGTTATTTGAGTTATGATATTGTTTATCTTAAGTGTAATAGGGTTGAGTCTGCCAACTAGAGCCTCAAGAAAGTTTGGGAAGCAGTATGGGATACCTATGCTCATGTTGGGATGTAATTCATAACAACATCATCTTGGTCTCTCTATGCCATCTCTCTAAAAGGAAGATGAAAGTTGTTGGTCACTCTATGTCACCTCTCAATAAAAGCCAATTAAGGGCCCTTATAAAGGTATTCATAACATATATCACATAGTAGCATCAAACTAGAATTTTGAACAAATGGCTCAACAACCTCATGACACACTCCAAATCTGTTTAATTTCTTACCATGGGACACCGACTTCATGTTCACTCGGTCCTCGTAAAAAAAAAAAAATTTTTAAATTCATCCACCAATTTCAACAAAAATATTGTACTATACTAACCTGGTCATCCCAAATAGCACATGCGACATGATCAATATAGATGATCAACAGAGAAGTATCCTCGAGTTCTTCGGGAAATCCTCCTAAATCATGGTCGTCCTGCTCCAGAATAACCTCCTCATGAATATAAGCAAGAATTACTGATGATGGACCAACTTCTCCATGAGTTGTTGATGGACCAACTTCTCCATGACGACCCTAACTTCTTCTACGAGCAAATGTCGTAGGTCTACATCTAGGATCCTTCTCAGAAGCCTTAACATGTGAAGAACTTTCGCCATGAGGTACAAATGCTCCTCTTGTTCTAGCAATATCTATAATAAAATAAGGGTTAAATATGTTTTTGGTCTTTGAACTTAAGTGAAAATTGGAATTAGTCCCTCTTGGAAACTTTGAACCAATTTATTCCCTTATCTTTAGAAATGCGAGGATTTAATCCTTTAAACCAATTTTTTTTGGGTTAAATATGTTTTTGGTCCCTTAAGTTTCAATGAATTTTGGAATTAGTCCCTCATCAAAACTTTATACCAATTTAGTCCTTCATCTTTCAAAATGCGTGAATTTAGTCCTTTTAACCAAATTTTGTTAAGTTTATCTGACGTTTCAAGCACATTTCATGATAGTATTTAAGTTAACATGGAAGAAAAATTGTGTCAAACAGTGTAAATAATTTAAATACTATCATGAAATGTGCTTGAAACGTCAGATAAACTTAACAAAATTTGATTAAAATGACTAAATTCCTGCATTTTGAAAGATGAAGGACTAAATTGGTCAAAAGTTTTGATGAGGGACTAATTCCAAAATTCACTGAAACTTAAGGGACCAAAAACATATTTAACCCATTTTTTTTAAGTTTATTTGACGTTTCAAAAAAGAAAACAAAAATTATCTGGTACCACCACACAATAACATGAATCATACACTAAAGTCAAGGCTTCAAACAAAGGGAAATGGTATTTTAACACTCTTTTTTGTCACCGTCTACGTGTCATCTATTAATTACAATTTTCAATTTTTTTTCATTGCACACACGAGTGGTATTGGGCGAAAAGGATTCGTCTTTGGCAAAGTAAACATTTAGAAAAATGCTGAAAATTAAGGTATCTCCTCCTCCTTCTTTTTCAAGGCATTGACGCTTTTCTGAGTGTGGTGTTGTCTTCGTCCACTTCGTGTAACCATTTGAAGTTTGTTTGTCTACTGTCTTCATCTTATCGCGTGGAAGGTAGGGCATCTCTCCAATCGTCTTCTCTGTCCATTCGCAGACTATTTTAGTGTGGGTTTTTTCTCGTTCTTGACATTTGTCATTCCATTATGGGTGGGTGTGTTTTTCATGAAGTGTTCGATTGGTGGTCCAAAAATTTTTACATTGATTTATAGGTTAAAATACTCCCTTGGTCCATGGTTTTGTTGAAAAATCTCAAATACGTCCTAAGATTTTTTTTAGTCTCAATTAGGTCCATATTTTTGAAAATGTGTAATAATTAGGCCCATTTCGTTAGTATAGAGTTAACGATGTTAAAGATGTGCCACGTGTCAACTCCACATTTTTTTTGAATTTTTTTTTTAAATTTTTTAAATTTTTTTTTAAAAAATTAGTCATGCCACGTGTCACGTCAGTATTGTGCCACATGTCAAGTTAGTAAGGTGACACGTGTCAAATCATTGTCTGAATCTCAATTTGGTCCATATATTTGTTATTTTTATTACATTTCAGTCCATTTTTTTTTAAATTTTTTAAATATATTTATTTTAACTTTTTACAAAATTGTTTTAAAATTTTATATTTAAATTTATAAAATTGCTAATTTTAAACCAACTCTAACATTTGTATATAAATTATTTAAAACAATTTTGTAACAAGTTAAAATAAATATTTTAAAATTTTAAAACAAAATATAAAATAAACTTAATATTATTAAAATGTTTAATAAAAATATCATTACAAAATTTATATAAAAGTTAAATTTGATCTCAATTTGGAGAGGATGAAACTAAAAATTAAAAAAAAAATGGACTGAAATATAATTAAAATAACAAATATATGGACCAAATTGAGATTCAAACAATGACTTGACACGTGTCACCTTACTGACTTGACACGTGGCATGAATAATTTTCAAAAAAAAATTAAAAAAATTAAAAAAAAATTAAAAAAAAATTAAAAAAAAATTAAAAAATTAAAAAAAATGAGAAGCTGACACGTGACATATCCTTAACACCGTTAACACCATACTAACAGAATGGGCCTAATTGTTACACATTTTCAAAAATATGGACCTAATTGAGACTAAAAAAAATCTTAGGAGCTATTTGAGATTTTTCAACAAAAACATGGACCAAGGGAGTATTTTAACCTTGATTTATATTTATGTTTGTTGTGTTTATCGAAAGGAGAATAGTTAGTAAAGGTGGTGAAATTGATGAATGTAGTGAGGAAAAAAGCGTTTGTACATGTGTATTTTTCATTCTTATATTTCAAGAACTAACTTTATATTTGTTTTCAACCTTCCCGCAACAGTAATGGATTGAATTCATTTTTTCTGAAAAAATAGCCATAGTAGGCCACACACATGTGGGGAGCTGTGTGCAAATAAGTGGGGAGTTGTGTTGGAATTTTTGTACAATTTTTGGACAAGTTCGAAATTTAAACACACCATGTTCTGTGTACTTAAAATGAACCTTTGTACTTATATTCGAGTGATTTTGAACAAAAAACTAATAAACTAATGAATTGGATTAACTATTTTCTGAAAAAAAAAAATAGTCACAGTAGCTGTCACACAGATGTGAGGAGCCATGTGCAAATAAGTGTGAAGTTACGTAGGGTTTTTGTACAAGTTTGGAAGAAATTTGAAATGACACACACCATATTTTTTTTGTACAAGTTAAGCAAACCCCATTTAATCCAACCAAATCCCACAATGCATATCAAGCTATGCACATGTTCTGTAAAACATATTGTTAAAGAAATATGAAATACACCATCCATTTACAATGCATTTTGGCGGCTCAAAATATTGTCAATAACATTTGTTCATCCTATACATTTGTCATTTACAATTAAATATATAAATACAATTGATTTTAACTTCCAATTACATCTTGTATAACTTATACACATCTTCTACCTTGTACCTCTTACATTAATATGGCCTAGAATATAAAATATGTACATCAATAACTTATAACTTCTAAGTAATAAGTCATAGTCTTCAAGAACTTTTTGCCTTTGGCTGTTGTCTCCATCTAGTATCCATTGACATATGTATTGTTGTCTAATATGCTGAAGTTGTTCCTTCACACTAAAATATTCTTCACTCACAGCAAAAATTAATCGTCACCACTAGGTGGGGAGCCATGTGAATATAAATGCGACAGTGACATGTACACTAGAGTTGTCAAGATGAACATAAATTATCATAGTTCTTAGTTTTTTTTTAATTTTTCTAGAAAAAGAATAATTTTCGCCATGTGCTTATAAATGAGGACTTGAGGTGTGTTTTATGAACAAGTATTAACCAAGTATGGTTATGAACATGGACCATTTTCTATGTATAACATATAGGCCACTGACATGTACATTGGAGTTGCCATGATTAAAATAATTTGTCATACTTGTCAATTTTTTTAGATTTTTTGTAGAAAAAAAAAGACCAAAGGGGAGCCATGGGTGTATAAATGGGTACTTCATGACTGTTTTTTGAACAAGTATTGCAAACTATGGTTACCAAGAGGAACCATATTCTATGCACACCATATATGCCACTGAAATGTAGATTGGAGTTGCCATGACCAAAATAATTAGCCATGTTTGTCATTTTTTTTAGATTTTTTTTAGAAAAATATCAAATTAATCGTGACCACCAAGTGGGGAGCCATGTGGATATAGATGGGGACTTGAGGTCTGTTTTTTGAACAAGTATTACATATTAATGTTAGGAAGAGGAACCATTTTCTATGGCAACTGACATGTACATTGGAGTTGATAAGACCAAAATAATTTGTCATACTAGTCAATTTTCTTAGATTTTTTTTAGAATAAGCAAAACTTATTTGTCACCTCTAGGTGGGGAGTCATGTGGTTCTACATGGAGACTTTAGGTCCATTTTTTGAATAAGTACTATAGAGTATGGTAACCAAGACAAACTATATTCTGTATACACCATATTGACCATAGACATGTATGTTGAACTTTGCAAGACGAAGATAAATTGCGAAAGGGAGTCGCGACTATTCCTGAATGATTGCAACATAACAAGCAAGAAAATAAGAGCAGAACCACAAATAACACTAGAAAACTGAATTAAGGCTTGGTGAAACGTTTCGATGAAGGTTGTACTGCTCTTTGCAAAACTAAACCAAGTCGCCACAATACTTTCATGGTCAAGGTTTTTGTTCTCTCTCACTAACCAAACCAATCCTCGCTGAAACTTCCACTTCTCTCCTTCCAAAAGAAACCCAATCACGAGGCCGCCCACTACTTTAGGTGAAAAAAGGTTCTCGATGTCTCTACCAAAGGAATTCAGTTTCGCTCTTTCAATAATTTTCATTCAAGGTTCCCATTTTCTCTGTCAGAAGAAACCCAATCACAACCCAAAAAAGTGGTGCTTTGGTGTTTGTCGTTCTTTCTCCCAAGCGAAAATAATGTTGGCAAAAGCAGAAACCTAAAAGCCATATGGAAGACAATTGTTTTATGTTTAAAGTTATCTTGTAAAATGTTTAAAGTGCTTAGAATAGCTTAGAATCAATAGCCAGATCATAACTCTTGTAGTTTTTGTAAAAATCAATGTGATAATCGATTATCACTAAGGATAATTGTAACATCCCTACTGGAAATTACTTGGTTTAAATAAATCAATGTATAATTAATAATAAAGGAGTTCAAATGTTGCACTTCACTACTCCCAAAACGTGGGAAAATTTATCACAATAATAAAAGCACCATAAATTTAAAGAAATTAAATAGAACTTTTATTAAAATTTCCAAAATCTGACAAGACAATGAAAACCCTAAGAATTTTCCTAAATCATAATCCCCATAGTATCCCTCTCTCCGTCTCAGGGGTTAGCAGCATCACCTGTATCATCCACTGCTCACGTGTAAAGAATTACACGATCATCGCCACACACAAACAGAAAGGGTGAGCTCAACAAAATATGAGAAACATAATAGTTAAATAATACAATTACACATAATTATATTCTTAAAGTTAGACTCTAATCACATCTTTAATACCCTCAAGGCTTTTAAACTTCCAATTTACTCAACAAAGTTAACTATGGACTCAGGATTCATGATGCTCACACGAACCTGCCCGCTCGTGGTCCTGCCTCTACGAACCTCCTCGCTCGTAGTTCTACTCTACGGACCTACCCGCCCGTAGTCCAACGCATGTGATCCTCCAGCTACGTACCTCCCCGCATGCAGCATCTCTCAATTGTGAACACGGAACATACGAACCTACCTCGCTCGTATCCTCACAGGAGAGTAATAGAGTATGAACCTCCCCGCTCATACCATCACATGTCAACCTCCATCCATGAACCTACCTGCTCATGGCACAACATCTCCTGATCCACATTCGCATCAAAGCGCACAACAATACACACAAATTACACTAGACTCACTTGGGCAAGAAGCCTTAACTTAAGCGACCAGGCCTGTCTCGCTCAAGCTAAGCTTCCTCGCCTGAGCGAGCGTGCTACCAACGTTACGTACTAAGTCTCGCTTAGGTGAGCTCATCTCGCCTGGGCGAGACCTCTCTTCGCCCAACATAACCTCTCTCGCCTAGGCGGCCAAAACAGCAGAACACACATGCATCTACCCCGATTTCTCGCTTAGGCGAGTACCTCTCCTACTCGCCTGAGCGAGGGACTCTGTCGCTCAAAATATGGTTTCCTCGCCTGGGCGAGACCCTCGAGCACAACCTCACCTTTTCGCGAATCCTCGCCTAGGCGAGCTGCTCTCGCCTGAGCGAGATGTGCAGACACAACCCAAAATTTCTTTCCTACTATTCTCACCTAGGCGAGCCTAGATAGCTTGAGCGAGAATAGCACTTATCCCCCCTGTAATGCACGCAGAAACCTATCCCAACATGCCCAAAACCCCATTCTACTATGCCAAACAAATCATCTCAGGTTACAACATTATGTGCATGATTTGGACACCAATTAGTCACCCAAAAGTACGAAATCAGACCTTACACATCATCAGTACATAACTCCATAGTTTCCATACAAACCCATAAGGGTTTTATCACGTTACAACAAAACAACCCCACATCCCAATTCAGAGCATGTTGTCAAACAATTCACATGGCAAAAGGTACATAATTACTGCACATTACACTATACACGAAATTCATCTCAATAAACATATAGTTGCATAGAAAAGGAGCTCCCCTAACCTGTGAATCTTTGCTTCAAAAGGTTGCCTAACCTTGGCTTTGTGATAGCTAGAATCCTCATTTTTTGCTCTCTCAACCACCACCGCTTTGCTCTCAATCCCAATTCGCTTTCTCACTCAAAATTCGTGATCCTTCCTCACTCTAATTTTTCAGACTTCCAAAACCCTTCTAATTTCCTAATCCTCCCTTTTTATATGGCTCCTAATTGTGGTAAAAAGAAATAAAACAAAAATTGGCTTTTTAATGTCTATTATTACCTTTCGTAAGCCATTATGGATTGGTTTTCCAACTCCCTTGGCTGCCCATTACCTCTAGGGCTTTCCCACCCTTTCACATTCAGACCACAAGTATTATTAGCAAAAATAAAGAGATTAAGTTGTTCTTATCAAGAAAGGTTTGAACCCACAACCCATCAATTACCAACTCAATTGCACAACCAATTCACATTTATGATAATTCCTAAAATTTTAGGATTATATTATCACGCTAGCATTCAAATATACTAACGAAATAATGCATAAATTAAAATAACACACAAAGGCATACATAGGACTCGAACCCAAGTCCTCTCACACAATTAAAGTACTCTCAACCACTTGAGCTAGTACCTTTCCACGTCACAACAATTAACATTAAGTGCCATAAAGGCTTCCACTACCCGCATTTATTAAATACTTATTCATTTAATTATTTAAATTTCACGGGTCTTACAATAATCGATTATCCTGAGCTGAGTTCAATTTTTCAAAAAAGCACTAGAATAATCGATTATCCGTCCAAGATAATCGATTATCTGCTCAAAGTTTTGTTTTCAGAAAATACACCGGAATAATCGATTATCACTAGTGATAATCAATTATCCCTGTCAGTTTGAACGTGACTATTCAGCTTTTGACCTAATTTTTCAAACCCATATTTAAGGAACATCAGAGTTACTTCGAACTAACCTTTTTGAGAAGCCAGAGTGCTAGTGCTGTGACTGCAAAGAAGGTTCTTTTCTATCTCGTTATTTTATCTACTATTGCCTTTAAAGGAATTGATATTTAAATTAATCGGTAAATTTTCAGAAAAAATTCTAAGTATTAATTTTAATATTAAAAACCAATTCAACCCCCCTCTTGGTTTTTGTCCAATCGCTAAACATGCCGCTGCAGGATACCAACAATTGGTATCAAAGCTTGCTTTGATAGTTCTTCAAAATTTTCGAAAATGGTTGGACAAAATCAAACTTTTGCTGAGGGTGCGTCTATCAACAAACCTCCTCTTTTTACTGGTGAAAATTATCCTTTCTGGAAAGCTAGGATGCAAATTTTTCTGAAATTTGTTGATAGAGGTATTTGGGATGCAATATTAAATGGACCATTTGTGCCTGTTAATGTTGTTGGTGATGTGCAGGAACTAAAGCCCTTTTCATAATGGACTGCGGATGAAAATAGACGGGCTCAATATGATATTAAGGCTAGATATATTATTTCATCTACTTTAACCCTTGATGAGTTTTACATGATCTCCGTCTGCACCAGTGCATGTGATATGTGGGAAATTTTGCGGGTGACTTATGAAGGAACATACAATGTAAAAACGGCACGCAAGAACTCCTTGATTCAAGAATACGAAATGTTTCGTATGCAACAAGGAGAAACTATCTACGATGTGTAGAAAATATTTACACACATCGTTAATCATCTCACAAGTGTAGGTACAACTTTTGACACTGATGAATTGAATATAAAAATTCTTAAATCCTTGAACAGGACCTGGCAACCAAAAGTGATGGCCATCACGGAGTCACTAAATCTTGCAACGATGACAATGGCGACCCTATTTAGAAAACTAAGGGAGCATGAGCTTGAACTAGGTAGATTAAATGAAGAAGAAGATATTGGAAGAAAGAAGAATAATGCATTCAAAACTGAAGTTGTCAAAGGAAAAAAGCAAAAAGAGGAAGAAGATTCTGATGATGATGACAACCTTAGTCTCATGATTAAGAAGTTTACAAAACTCATGAAGGCCAAAGGTAAAAATCAATTCAAGAGAAATAAGAAGGAGAATCAAGGATCATCCTCAAACTTCAAGTGCTATGGATGTGGAGAAACTGGACATGTAAAGGCTGATTGCCCAAATTCAAAAAAAAAAGAAAAATGAAGAAAAGAAGCGCACAAAATTCTTTAAGAAAAAGGCATACATAACATGGAAAGATAACGCCTCAAGCACTTCAAACTCTAGTGATTTTAATGATGAAGAAGCAAAGTTATGTTTGATGGCTAATCATGATGACTCTGACAGTGAGGTAAGTTCTACTTGCAATGAAAATGATTATGATGATCTTTATGATGCATTTCAACAATTACCTGTTAAATCTAGTAAATTAGATAATACTCATAAGAAATTAAAATATGATTTTAAGGATTTGCAAAGTAAGTTTGAAAAATCTCTCTTGAAAAAGGAGTGTTGAAAAACAAAATTTTAACTTTAGAAAACAAAGAAAAAGAACTTGTTGAATGTACTTTATGTAAAAGTTACATGTTTGATATATGTATTTTGGAAAAACATCTTGAAGATGCATTAGCAAATAAAAATTCTGAAAAACTTACTCTTAAGAAAACTCCAAATAAGAACAAGCATGTTCATAATTATAATAAGAAAAATAAAACTAAAAGAACTCGTAAAGTTTGGGTAGAAAAAGGAACTTCTTATTTTATGAATGCATATGCATGTACTGCTACTTGTTTTTATTGCATGAAAAAAGGTCATACTTCAAATAAGTGCAACATTAAACATTTTGGTGTTTCAAATGGGAAGTATCATTAGGTGCCTGTTGATCAACATATATTTTTTTCTAACCCTAAGGACCCAAACAAGTTGTTGGGGACCTAAATGAATTGTTTCCTTATTTTGTAGATGACTTCTAAATCCAGGAAATCAAGGCACATGACTGGAGACAAAAGGAAGTTTAAGAACTTTAAAAGAAAGGAACAAATATTTGTTACATATGGGGATAACAACAAGGGAAAAATACTTGGAACATGTGATGCTGGTGGAGGAAATACTTTGGAGATCAAGGATGTGCTATTTGGGGAAGGTCTAAAGCACAACCTTCTCAGTATAAGTCAATTGTGTGATAAAGGTCTCAAAGTCATCCTTGAGAGTGACTACTGCACTATTCATCAAAAGGACTCTAAGGAAGTCGCCTTGAAAGGTATGAGACATAATAACATTTACTTGATTGATCTTGATAATGCATCATCTAGTGATATAACTTGTTTGGTTGTTAAAGAAGAAAATCCATGGCTGTGGTATAAACGAGCTGTTCATATTCATATGCAACAGTTAAACAAATTAATTTCTAAAGAATTAGTAATTGGATTGTCAAAAATAAAGTTTGAAAAAGATAAACTATGTGCTGCATGTAAAAAAGGAAAACAAGTTAACTCATCATTTCATTCAAAAAATGTGATTTCTACATCAAAGCCTTTAGAACTTTTGCATATGGATTTGTTTGGTCCTTCAAGGACAAAAAGCTTTGGGGGAAATTACTATGCTCTTGTTATTGTTGATGATTACTCAAGATATACATGGACTTTCTTTTTCACACTAAAAAGTGAGGCTTTTAAAGCTTTTAAGAAATTTGCAAAAGTGATTCAAAATGAAAAGAAGTTGAAAATTAAAGTTTTAAGAAGCGATCATGGTGGGGAATTTCAAAATGAATTGTTTGAAAATTTTTGTGAAGAAAACAGGATTATGCATAATTTTTCTGCACCTAGAACTCCTCAACAAAATGGAGTTGTAGAAATGAAAAATAGATCTTTAGAGGAACTAGCTCGCACAATGTTGAATGAATATGAAGTGCCAAAATATTTTTGGGCTGATGCTGTGAGCATGGCTTGTTATGTACTTAATAGAATGCTTATTAGACCTATCTTGAAAATTACCCCCTATGAATTGTTTAAAGGAAGAAAGCCTAATGTAGCACATTTAAAAATATTGGATGCAAATGTTTTGTCTTAAACAATGGAAAAGAAAATTTGGGTAAATTTGATTCTAAAGCAGATGAAGCTATTTTCTTAGGATATTCATTAACCAGTAAAGCCTACAAAGTTTTTAATAGAAGAACCTTAAATGTAGAAGAATCCATGCATGTTGTTTTTGATGAAATTGTGGACCTTGAGGAAAATCCTCTTAAGTCAAATAAAACAAATGCAAGTGATGAAGAATATCTTAGAGAAGCTCTTGATGAGATGTACCTAAATGAGAATCCCCTGGCTAAACCTGAAGATCTTGCCAAAAGCTAGAAATCACCTAGAGGGTTGTCTCTAGAAAATGTCATTGGAGATATATCAAAGGGGGTAGTAACTAGAAATATGTCAAATTTTTGTATGACTATTGCTTTTGTTTCACAGATAGAACCCAAAAATGTAGAAGAAGCTCTTCAAGACGATCAATGGTGCATTGTAATGCAAGAAGAGCTGAACCAATTTGAAAGGAATGAAGTCTGGGAACTCATTCCTAGGGATGATTCACACCAAGTCATAGGAACAAAATGGGTATTCAAAAACAAACTGGATGAAGGTGGAAACATCACTAAAAACAAAGCCAGACTTGTAGCAAAAGGATACATACAAGAAGAAGGTATAGATTATGATGAGGCATATGCTCCACTTGCAAGGTTAGAAGTTATTCATTTACTTCTTGCTTATGCGTCTCTCATGAAATTTAAATTATATCAGATGGATGTTAAAAGTGACTTTTTAAATGGATTTGTTAAAGAAAATGTGTATGTTGAACAACCACCTGGTTTTGAAGATTATAAGTTTCCTAATTACATTTATAAATTTAAGAAAGCGTTGTATGGATTAAAACAAGCACCTAAATCATGGTATGAATGACTAAGCACATTTTTGTTAGAAAATGATTTTGAAAGAGGAAAAATTGATTTAACCTTGTTTATTAAAAGAGTAGGTGAACATATTTTGCTGGTTCAAATTTATGTAGCTGATATAATATTTGGATCTATTGATAATTCTCTATGTAAGGGTTTTTGCAAGTATAATGCAAGGAGAGTTTGAAATGTCAATGATGGGTGAATTTACATTCTTTTTGGGTCTGCAAATTAAGAAAATGGAAAATGGAACCTTCATATCTCAGTCTAAGTACTGTAAAGAAGTACTTAAGAAATTTGGAATGGATACTGCTAAGGAAGCAAGTACACCCATGGGAACCTCTTGTTATTTAGACAAAGATGAATCCGGTATAGAGGTAAATCAGACTATGTATAGAGGCATAATAGATTCTTTGCTATATCTTACTACAAGTAGGCCTGATATTGTGCAATTTGTATATGTGTGTGCTCGTTTTCAAGCCAATCCAAAAGAATCACATCTTACTACTGTAAAAAGAATTTTAAAATACTTAAAAGGAATTGCTTGTTTTGGACTTTGGTATCCTTCAGGAGCCTCCCCTAGTTTAATAGGTTATTCTGATACTGATTATGGTGGCTGTAAAGTTGACAGAAAGAGTACCAGTGGTACTTGTCATCTTTTAGGATGTTCCTTAGTCTTTTGGCATTCCGAGAAACAAGCTTGTGTAGCTTTATCAACCACTGAGGCTGAATACATTGCTGCTGGCAATTGTTGTGCCCAGATCTTATGGATGAAACAATAATTAGAGGATTACAATATTATTTAGATCATATACTTCTAAAGTGTGAAATACGAGTGCCATAAACTTAACTAAAAATTCCATAATGCATTCTAGAACAAAGCACATAGAAATTAGGCATCACTTTTTGAGGGATCACATAAGCAAGGACAACTGTGAGATAGAATATGTAGATACAAAGTATCAATTAGCTGATATCTTTACCAAACCCGTAGCTAAAGATAGATTTTATGAACTAAGGAGAGACTTGGGCATATTAGAGATCTTTTAAAAGTGCCAAAACTCAAATTCCTTCAAAATTCGAAAAACAGCGCGACGATAATCGATTATCGTGTACAATAATCGATTATCATGTACAATAATCGATTATCAACCTCCCTTAAGAATCCCAAAACTTTCTGGAATAATCAATTATTGCACACAATAATCGATTATCACAACTTCTGAACCAAAATTTCAAAACATTCTGGAATAACCGATTATCACTTAAGATAATCAATTATCGGTTCCTCAGAAATCATGTTTTACTCAACTTTTGAAACAATAATATATTATCACCTTCAGATAATCGATTATCACGGGTCGTTGGACTAGGATAATTCAAAAACTAGTCATTGTAACATATAGAATTGCATTAAAATGCATGTAATTGACCGTTGGAGATCCTTCCCTGTAAATGCAAGCTATTTTCGTCGCTGTTACACTCTTTTCACACCTCAAAAACTTAAGAACCCTTCATTTTCTCAAAAGAACTTCAAGCTTCCTTGCTCCTCCACTTGAACAATGGCTGAAGCATCTCACAGGAATATTCCTACCCATAGAAGAACTGCATCTCGTGCCACTCAACCTCCAACTGCATCTCGTACTGCCTCTATTGAAGAATGGATTTTAGATGAAGACAGAAGAATCAAATTTATCACCTTATGGAAAGACAAGCCCCTTATCACTCCCAAATTTATCAAGTCCCAATGGTTTTACAATCTCTATATTACTTGTTGAACAAGGGGTAAAATTCTTCACAGAAATGCAGGGTACCTACTGTCCTGCTTGGTACGAGCCTTCTACTGCAATTTCAAATTCAAAGATGGAGTGGGGTTTTCCAAGGTGAAAGGAGTGGATATCATTCTGGATGATGATATTTGGGAAAATGTTGTTCAATTTACCATTCATGATGGCACCTCTCCAATCCTAACTGCAGGTATTGAAGGATTTAACAGAATCTTTGCCTGTAGATCATTTTTGAGAAAACCTGATCAAGAAATAGGCAGACAATAACTAGCAGGCCCTCTCAAAGTTGAAGAGCGTCTTCTTCATTATCTCATTGTCTGGATTTTATGTCCCCGTGGTACAAATCATGCACAGTGCAGTGAAGCTGATCTCATGATTAACTATGTTATGCTCAATCATATTCCTATCCACTGGCCAAGCATCATCCTTGACACAATGCTCAAAGCAAAGCGGCTCCCTTAATATCCACTCCCTTATTCTCTGCTTATCTATCGCATTTATGAGTACAAAGGCGTCAATGTATCTGATGAACAATCTCATCAAACCACTAATGCCAACAAAATTGCAGAAAACTCATTGAAACAAATAAAGTTTATTCCTTTTGGGAACACTTACATTCACAAAGATGACATGCCACCCTCTGAAAATGAAGGAGAAGAAAACCCTCCCAATGATCCTATCAATCCTGTTGAGACCAATATTGGTTCATCTAGTGGGATTGGTGGCTCATCCTCTTCTCTAGAGGATCACATTTTAAACTTAAACCAGAGACTTGAAGAATTCTTTCTTATTTCCACTACCCGACATGAAGAGGTCACTGGCTTAATTAGAGGACTTGATTCTAGGATTTCTAATCTAGAAAATAGGTTTGATGAATATGATGAAGAAGATGACATGAGTCCAGAATTTTAGGTGTTTGTATCTTTGCTATTGTTTTTCTTGCTATTGTAAATTGTTTGATCTTAAATAAAATTGCATTTTATTTATCTACCCATGTCAAATTGACGGGGAGCTTTTCTCTTAAACTTTTTTCTAATGATCAAAACAAGGGGAGAAAAAGTTTAAATAAACAATGCTACTAACAAATCTACTTGTAAGATTTCTGATTGCAGATACTTTAAACATATTGTTTTGATCATCTTCAAAAGGGGGGAGATTGTTGGCAAAAGCAGAAAATAAGTTAAAATGCTAAAGCAAGATTTTGATGATGATAAAAGAAACCTAAAAGCCATCTGGAAGACAACATGAAGACAAATGTTTTATGTTTAAAGCTATCTTGTAAAATGTTTAAAGTGCTTAGAATAGCTTAGAATCAACAGCCAGATCATAACTCTTGCAGTTTTTGTAAAAATCAATGTGATAATCGATTATCACTTAGGATAATCGATTATCCCGAGTTGAGTTCAATTTTTCAAAAAAGCATTGGAATAATCGATTATCAGTCCAAGATAATCGATTATCTGCTCAAAGTTTTGTTTTCAGAAAATACACTGAGATAATCGATTATCAATAATAATCGATTATCCATGTCAGTTTGAACGTGATTGTTCAATTTTTGACCTAATTTTTGAAACCCCTATTTAAGGAACATTAGAGTTACTTTGAACTAACCTTTTTGTGAAGTTAGAGTGCTAGTGTTGTGACTGCAAAGAAAGTTCTTTGAGTGTTCTCAAAAGAGCTTTGAAAAACCTAGTGTGGGTAGAGCGATAACTTTTCCTAAGAGGGTTTCTAGGAGATTGAGTGCTACTGTTATTGCTAGGAAAGCTAAGGTCAAGATTCTCTATGGGATTCAGAGAAAGGTGTTCATCTCTTGTGTTTTCAAGAGAGGTGTTTTCTTTCCCAATTCTTGTTATTTGATTGTAATATGATATTTGGTAGTGATTGAAGTTAATTTCTTTATTTGAAGAAATTAACAACTAGACAAAGGATCTTTTGATCTGAACCAGTATAAATACTTGTGTTCAAGCTTCTTCTCTATCTCTTTATTTTATCTACTATTGCCTTTAAAAGAATTAATATTTAAATTAATCGGTAAATTTTTAGAAAATGTTTTAATATTAAAAACCAATTCACACCCCTCTTGGTTTTTGTCCAATCGCTAAACATTTCGTTGCGCGATACCAACAAATAATTTTCGCTCCAGCCTCTGCAAAAAGCAACATTCTCTCGCCCAAACAAAAAAGTTGTTTCACGGTGAAGTTCTCGAGCCTTTGCAAAAGCATAACACTTTTCCCTCTTTCAATGTTTTTCCCCACACGTGCACCAGACAATGATAATTTTTTTATTACATTTTCAATTGAAAAAAGTTCCACGATGGATGGTGTCAAAAATGAGTTAAAAATTGGTGTCTAAATATCATTTCCTTTTTTTGTGTTTTCTTTTTCTTCCTAGTGCTTATGATGAGAAAGAAGTTATGTCTGGGGTATTGACCTCCTTAAATTTTCTGGCATGTTATGTGTTTTCTATTAGAAAACTAATGAACCAAAAACAAAATAGCACTTCCAGAGACGTGTAGATTCACTGTCCTTAAGGACTTATTTGCAGTGTGTTGTGCAAGTCCTACAGGATACAATAGGAACTTCCCGGATTGTTTCGAGGATCTCAGAACTAGCAAGAAAATACTCATCTTTATAGAGGAAGTAAACCAGGACAACAAAAGAAAATAAAGGAGAGAGAAGAGAGTCAAGAGAATTGAGAATGTGTGTTTTAGGAGAGCACAAGACCACCTATTTATAGGTGTGGATGAGGGATGATGATGGGTTAAAATCTTATGGCTCATGATGAATATCCTGTAAAAACTCAACAACAGTCATATTTGTTATAATGACCAAATCGAAAATGCTCTAGCTATAGTGGCCAAAATACAACTGCATATTTTGTAATAACCAAATTTTACAAAAATCCCCATATATTGCAAAATATAAGAAATAAAAGAAAAGAAGAAAATCCTAGGTCTTTATAAGATGTAATGCATTAGAGCTGGTATAACAAGCTATATGAACCGATCTTAGATTAAGAAACTTAACACACACTATAGTTGGTATAGCAAACTATATGAACCACAATTCTTTTGTTATCGCTGTGTTGTGCTACTAGGCCATGCATGTGCCCGGTATTCATGAGTGCTCTAGAGATCATGTCAATATCTCATACAAGCAGCCCCACTCGACACTCATATAGGTGATTTCATCAAGTGTATGCTACAAATCATACACCACCCATAAGGGATATGAAAATCATTAAAACTTTGTTTAAGCTAAAATTCTTACACCTTAGAGAATTTTAATTACAAAGTTTAACCTCTCAATAATGTAGTCTTAGAACTTTCACACACACACACACACACCATAGGAATGAACATAATTGATTGATTTAAAAATCAATTTAGTGCTATTAGAACTAACAAGTGACTTGTTTTTACCCATATAACCCTTATTCATGGGATATCCAATCACAAAGGTTAGGTTACCATCACTTGTTGGTTTCAAGTGGCTTAAGTTTCATTCCCCTTGATGTTTCTAAAGTCATATTTCATCCTAGGATTTTGTCAAAGGATCTACTAGATTCCATTTCGACTTCACATACTCAATGGAAATTATTGTTCCACTCTTTAGTAGCTACTGCCCATTGGCAATCACAATGTATTTTCATTCCCAGTGGAATTTTAGCTAAGAAGTTCGTCAACTAATCAGCTTCATTATCAACCATTTCAAGAACAACATACTTATATTTCATTGTTGATCTAACAATAATTGTTTGCCTGGCCGATCTCCATGAAATCACATTACCCCTAAATGTGAATTTATTACCAATAATGAATTTTGTCTCGTTTGAACCAGAGATTCAATTAACATCACTGTACCCTTTTTGTACAATGAGAAATCCACTATATTCAATGGCATATTTCATTTAATCTCTTAAGTATCTCATATAAGTGCATCTCAATATTCCTAATTGGAATATTAGGTGTATCTTCTCAGTCAACCTACTTCAAAAGTAGTAAGCTCCCAATTATTTGGGCATACTAAGGTTGAGAAATATAATTATCCTCTATTTTTTTGTTAATTCAGAATTAGTATAAGGGATCTTCACCCGTTTACAATTTCTAAACTTCCTAAGAAGTTTCTCAAGAATACTTTTGGATAGTAATAATATCACCCTTACTTATGATTCTATCTTCTAAATTCACATTGGCTCCACCTATAACCAACTTATATTTGAAAATTAAATTCTAGAAACTAGTTGTAGAGACTATCCTAGTTTGTATATATATATATATATATATATATATATATATATATATATATATATATCAATCATTAGCATATCATATACACATATATAATGGCACCTTCTTTATAAATATTAAATATCATTAGGTGAAAACCCATCACAAATAATTATTTTCTTTTCCTTTGAAAATAGAGGTTAAATTCACTCAATTTTTTTTAATTTAATCCAAATAATCGAGTAAAATTACATATATCCCCACGTTCATAAATATTTAAGATTGGTAAATGAGCAAATACCTGGTCATGCTTGTCCTCATTTGTAAGTAGGGAGTATACAAATAACTACTCATGTATACCTCCTAATGGTCCACTACATCATTTACCATGTCAGGATTGGCTCTCAGTCTACTCCCACACTATTTATGGTTCTTTCATTTGAAAGACTACTTATTCAAAACACACAAGAAAAAAATCCTTCTTCTCTCCAAATTCCATATCGTCAGTGTTTAAGTCCTTAAGATTGTTGAAAAATTGACGAACCAAAAACAAAACAACACTTCCTAAGGCGTGTAAATCCATTACCCTTAAAGACCTATCCGCAGTGTGTTGCGCAAGATACAACAGGAACTTCCCGGATTGTCCCGAGGATCTCAGAGCTAACAAGAAAATACTCCTCTTTATAGAGGAAGTAAACTAGGACAACAGAAGAAAATAAAGGATAGAGAAGAGAGCCAAGAGAATTGAGAATGTGTGTTTTAGGAGAGCAGAAGACTACCTATTTATAGATATGAACGAGGGATGATGATGAGTTAAAATCCCATGGCTCATAATGAATATTTTGTAACAACTCAACAACGGTCATATTTGTTCTAATGACCAAATCAAAACTGCTTTAGTTATAATGGCCAAAATGCAACTACATATTTTGCAATAACCAAATTGGACAACATTTTCATGGCTTCAACTGTATGTATTCAAATTTAAAAATACTTCTTGTTTCTTTCTTCTTTGTTTGAAATGTTCTGTTGTCTCATTGAATTGGCTATTAAGCTTGTATGGTCTAAGGTTCTTAATATTTCCCAGTACTGCTTACTTCTTTGTGGTACATCCAGGCTATAGTCGTCTATTATGGGAAATCATCTCTAGTACTTGAAATCTCCATATTGCATGACATGACTATGAGGATCCTAGGTTGGTCACCAAATTTTGTTCAGTTTAACATATTTGTCTGTTTTTTTCATTGAAGTATTCAGCTGTTCAACCATGAGTAGCCCCGTTTAGTTTCCTTGATAAATCCTTTCAGGCCTGCATAATTTGACTCCTAAAATATTCTGATTCCATTTTGTTGATTTGAGTAATTTCTTGTGAGCTTAGGATTCGGAAAGCTGCATGCTTTCTCAATTTGGTGTCCTCTACAGGTTGTCATTCTTATGGAAGCTGTGAATCTTTATTTGATAATGTATGTGAAAACTTTTTTTTTATAATGTGACCTTTTTGACTTGTCCTCATTTAATTTATGCAAAGGAATTCATGGCAAAGATCATTTAGCAATTGTCAAAGTCATGATACAATGTTATCATCACAATATTTAGACCTTATGGGAAACTTAAGGCTAAGAACAAGCAACCCATTGCTCCAGCTTTACCACTATTCCCTGTTTGTGCCAATGCCTATGATCATACAAATTAAGCCTTACATTTTTTTCTTCTCATTGCTCCTTTAGTGGCTTATTGGCAGTATGACGGATTTCTTTCATAGACAGTTTGTATGCATGGCATCTAAGTTTGTGTGAGACTGACATTAATAATCTCATGTTTAACAATGAATATACAAGAGAACAAGGACAATTTATAACGCGTTTCCAAGCATGCATTATTTGTTCCTGAGCCTTTTTGTATGTTGTATTAACATTCTTGTCTACGTGAAAGGGACATAAAAGGTTGCATGTTTAAAAAATTATGATTGTAATTATACTATCCATCTTTAATATTATGTTAAGCACAGTAATTTCATTGAATTGGATTGTGTGCAAAAAAAAAAATATATTTGACATCTCTTGAACTGTCCTTAGGTCTATGCAAATGAATGTACATGTCACACTCAAGGAACTTCATTTCATTTGATCTTACATTTCGATTATTAAATCTTTTTTCTATTTTCAGATATGCATACCTTGTATCTAAATGAATATTCATGTCACACTCAATGAATTTCATTTAATGTTACATTTCAATTATTAAATCTTTTTCTATTTTATTATATGCATACACTATATCTAAATGAATATACATGTCACACTCAAGCAACTTCATTTCATTTAATGTAACATTTCAATTATTAAATCTCTTTCTATTTTCTGATATGCATACAATATATATAAATGAATATGCATTTCACACTCAAGGAACTTCTTCATTTAATTTGATATTATATTTCAATTATAAAATCTCTTTCTATTTTCTTATATGCATACATTATATTATATACTTGCTTGGTGCTCATACTTTGTTCATCATATTCCTTCAATGTCAGTATAATACTTCAATTAATTGGGTAATATTATGGAGTTAACAAATTGTAGGTAACTTATATTATTGAGGGTAGTTAAAAAAACACTAAATAATGTTATAATGTTAACGGAGGCTACGAAAACTGCATGTAATGTGATAATGTTATTGTAGTGAGAAAAAAATTAAAAAATATTTTAATTATACAATATTTTAGATTGTATAATCTAAAATGTATTTTTAATCCGTATATGTTATGAACCATATATGTAAGATCCACTTTAATTCTGTCCTAAAATTTTAGGGTCTCTCTTAGTCAGTTGGGCCAAAGGTTGGCCCATAGGGCATTCCAAAACCCCTAAACCAGCCTAACCCTCTCATGTTCTGCTCACTTTGCAAAATCAGTCACCTTACTCCTCTTCTCTTTTCCCCTCAAACAATGCTCTACTAGGGTTCAAAGCACATTCAGATTCAAGTCAGCTCAACCTCATTCTCTTCTCCACCTCTTGAGTATGCTCCTGGAGCTGTTGGGTTCGTTACTGTAGGTGCCTGTGCTTTCCACTAGCATCTGTCCAGGTGAGGGAAGCTGGGATTTTTCATGCTTTTATAAATAATGTGCATGTTTTGGTTGTGTTGGGTGCTCTTGATGATTTGATGTGCTTTTGATGGTGTGAAAATAATTTGTGTACTGTTTCTGGATGAATTTTTTTGGCTTTGCATGCATGAGAGCATGTGAGATCTGTTATGCTCACCTAAGCAAGCTATTTCTTGCCCAAACGGGAAGCTCTCGCCTAAGCGAGGAGCTCTCGCCTAAGCGAGAACGGCAGTAACTCGCCCCCTTTGGTTTCAAGTGCTCGCTTGAGCGAGATGGGCTAGCTTGAGCGAGAGCTCGAAGTACTCTCTATTTTCAATCTCGCTTAAGCGAAAGTTTTTCGCTTGAGCGAGAGACCCCTGTCGCTTGAGCGAGAGACTCCTTAGCTTGAGTGAGATTGACAGTTGTTAAATGTTTGTATGCTCCCATGATTGATTTGTTTACTCTTTTAAAGCATGAAATATGATGCCAACGTTTTATACAACGTGCTTGTGTTTTCTTAAATTTTTGCTGTTTGGGATTTTATGTTTTTACATTTTGGGATTTTATGTTTTTACATGTTGAAACCAGTGAAAATTTGTCAGTTTAGCTTAAGCGAGGGATTTTAGCTTAAGCAAGATCAGTCTAGCTTAAGTGAGAATTTATAGCTTAATCAAGACCAGTCTAGCGTAAGCGAGATGAGTCTAGCTTAAGCGAGAATTGTTGCAGAATTTTAATTCCTTACTTTAACTTTAACTTGTGGATTGATTCAATTACTTTTAAAAGCATAAGGAGAATGATTATGCATTAATGATATGGCTCATGGGTTGAAAATGATAAATTTGGTATGATCTTAACATGTGATTTTATATGGGATGGTTGGTTGGCCAAGTGGCATTGTATTGATATGAAATACAATTCTATATTCATGGTTTGGAAGGATGAGTTGGTATGGATTCAACATTGGATATGAATGAGGATGGGTTATAAAGGTTGGCATGAGATTATGTGCATGATAAATATTACTTGATTGATTGAGTATGATTGGTCTGTGGTCAGTGCGTAATTACATGGGCCTCTAGGTGAGACCTCATGGTCGTGCTTCAGTGGTCGGGACGTAGTTTCATGACCCCTGTTAGTGGGAGTTCATGGTGGTGCCCCATCTATATAATTTGGTAAGGATTCAAGGTAAGGTTGCATCTCGACGCTCTAAGGAGTCAGTTAGTCTCACATAGAGTGGACTGACTCTTGTGGTGAGAGTAGTAGGAGGCCTGAAACTCATTAAGGGCTAACCTTGTGTGGGGGGATTGAGACATTGTAACACTTAGCTCGGGGGTGAGCAGCTCGGGGGTGAGCAGAGAAATCCACCACAAGTGCAAGCATCCACTAAATTCGATTGAATTATATGTATCCGGATGAGTCGTGTCTGAGTCTTAGTGTATTGTTTGAAGAGTCATAACATGATTGGTTGGCATATGCATCTTGAATTGTGAAATTGTATATAACTGTATGGAAAATGATTTTCTACTCTAGCTTACCCTCTTGTTTGTGTATGTTCTGTTGTGTGATTTTCTCTTTTTGCGATGATCATCAAATTGTTGATGTGAGCAGATGTGAGAACTCCCCGTAATCATCAGGGTGATGGAGGTTCCGCTGCATAGTCTACTTGGATTGGATTTCCGTTTGTTTGGGATTTTCCTTAGGGCTATGGCCCATGTATTTTTTGTCTTTGGGCTTTATTTCTGATTACCATTGAGTTATCTTTATACTATGTTATTAGCATTGTGGTGTGCCTTTTTCCTATTCGAATTTCTCTTGGAAAATTGTAAGGAATAGTGTCTATACTCCAGAACCTTACTTCTAATACGGTCCTACGTGACATCCCTTTAATTAACCTTATTAATTAAATGGGGTGTTACAGTATAATTTAAAATGCATTTCTAAAGGTAAATATATTATTAACCCAAAAATTCAATAAACAATTTAAAAACTTCCATATTGACATATCTTAACATTATTTTGATTTTAGAGTCCAACATTTTTACAAATAAACTAATTCAAAATTTTCCTTCATGCAGTGGGAACAAAAAAGAATTAACGAAACAGAAGAAAAAAAAAACACATTAACAAAGAACAACCAATGAGTACAACAATGAACAAGAATTTTCACTGCACGAACACTCGACTATCGTGACTTACGAAAGTTTTATGTTTAACGAGATATATAGAAAAGTTAGGTAAAAAAAATTATAATAAGACAAGAGTATTGGGCTTATAATATTCAATTAGGCGTGGATGTTATCAAAATCATAACATCCATCGAAATTAAGCTTCCATGGTTGAACCTTGGCAACGTAAAATGACGGAATTTAAAGTTTAAAATCACATATATTTTATAAATGTAAGGCTGATTTTGTACCAAGTACTTTTTCGAATAACAACTTTCCAAAATCAAGCATATAGATTCCATTTAGAGATATCAAATTGAATTTTAATTTGTGATTTAATATGAGTCATCATGGTTCTGATTGGGTTTGAAAAATCTTAATATTTTTAAATCTGGATTGAATTAAATTTGGTTCACTTAATCCATGTGCTAAACATGTTTGAGTTGGGTTAAAGATGGTCGACGAACAACAACATTTTATTAACTTTTTATCATTTTTTATAAGGTTTTATTATAATTAGTTACTAGTTTTAATTATAAGAGTTCACAATTTCATCTTGTTAAATATTGAAATATCTTTTAATAATGTTTGAATAGTTTGTATGTTTAATTCATTTCTTTATTAAGTTATATATGTTGATACTTTAATTTTTAACTACTATGTTTATAACAATATTTGGAGTTAAGTGAACATTTTTATCCTACTATTACAAAAAATAATCAAGTCAATTCACTTTCATTATATTCTAATAAATATATAAAAAAATTACAAAAGCAAAACTTTTGTAAACGAGTCAGACCACTAATTCACCAATTCATGATGGGTCGAGACATTTTTGACTCATTACAAAGTGAGTCAGGTTGAACTGATCCATTTTAGTCTAACTTGTGGTAAGTCGACCTATATATGTCAGGTTGATTACTTTGTGTTGTATGGAGTGTTTTATAATATTCAAAAAGGCATCTTGATGTTGTAGCCTCACCCGAAATCACTAAGGGTGGCAAAACAGGTTAGCCCGCTCCTTCCTTGGCCCGCCAAAAACGGGTCGGGTCAGACTAGCTCACCAATAGAAAATGGGTTGGATATTGCAACCCGCCTTGTCTAAGGAGGGACCAACGGGCTGGCCCACCACTTTTTTTTTTAATTTTTTTTCAATTTTTTTTATAAAAGTTTTTTATATATAAAAATTATTTTATATAATACATAAAATTTATTTATTTTAATTATTTAAAATTTTTAAACATAATAAAATAAAATAAAAGGTAGTCGGGCTAGGCGGGCTAGGCGGGTCGGGCCACAACGGGTTGGCGGGTTGGAAACTCCAACCCGACCCACCTTTTTTTTGGTAGGCTAGCGGACCAGCTCGGTAGGCCTAACTTGCTTTGACATGCCTAGAAATCACACAGAGAAATCAAAGTGTGATGTGTTGGCAAAAGCAATACAAGTCTAAATACTGAAGCAAGATTTTGATAATGATGAAAGAAGCCTGAAAGCCATCTGGAAGTCAATATGAAGAACATGTGTTGTTATGTTTAAAGCTATCTTGTAAAGTGTAATTAGAATAGTTATAATCAATATTGCACAAAGAAAATTTTGGTATTTCTCGAAAAATCAAAGTGATAATCTATTATCAGTTAGAATAATCGATTATCCTGAGGTGAAGCATTTTTTTCAAGAAAACACTAGAATAATCGATTATCACCTCTGATAATCGATTATCTGTTCAAAAATTTGTTTTTCATAAAACACACTGGAATAATCGATTATCACTAGTGATAATGATAATCGATTATCCTGGTTAGTGGGGCGCGACTGTTCAATTTTTGACCTAATTTTTGGAACCCCTATTTAAGGAACATCAGAGTTACTTCTCACTAACCTTTTTGAGAAGCTAGAGTGCTAGTGTTGTGACTGCAAGAGAGTTCTCTGAGTGTTCTCAAAAGAAGCTTTGAAAAACCTAGTGTGGGTAGAGCGATAACTTTTCCTTAGAGGTGTTCTAGGAGATTGAGTGATGCTGTTGTTGCTAGGAAAGCTAAGGTCAAGGTTCTCTATGTGATTCAGAGAAAGGTGTTCATCTCTTGTGTGTTCAAGAAAGGTGTTTTCTTTCCTTACTCTTTTATTATTTGATTGTAAATCTGATATTTGTTAGTGATTTAGTTAATCTCGTTTTTGAGAGATTAACAACTGAACGTAGGGTCTTTTGATCTGAACCAGTATAAACACTTGTGTTCAATCTTCTTCTCTATCTCCTTATTTCATCTACTATTACGTTTAAAGGAATTAATATTTGATTTAATTGATAAAATTTTGGAAAAATTTTAAAGTATTAATTTTACTACTTAAAACCAATTCACCCCTTCTTGGTTTTTGTCCAAACGCTTAAACATTCCGCTGCACGATACCAACATGATGTTTTTGTGGACATGTGAAGCTTTAATAACTCTTCAATCCGCAAAAGGTGGGCTTCATCAATAGAACTTTTTGTTTCATCTTCTGCATGTTTAGGCCTCCAAGATCTTCTCCACCTAACTCATTTATACTATTTTCCTGCTCGAGTTTTTTTGGCTACATGTGATGGGATTTTAACCCCATCCATCACCTATAAATAGGTGTTCTTATGCCTCTCCAAAATCATCTTCAAGTGTGTATCAATCTTTCTCACCTTTTTCTTTCATTCTCTTGTTCCTCCTCATTTTCCTTTATTATCCTGAGTTTAATTATTTACTATTTTTAGAGTTCTTTGTTAGTTCTGAGATTCTCAAAAAATTTAAGAAGTTCCTATTGTATCTTAGGGGTCTTGAGCGACACACTACGGATAAGTCCTTAAGGGCAGTGAATATACACGTCTCAAAAAGTCCATCTAATTTATGTTTTCGTCAGTTTTAACAACAATCTTAAGGACTTATAGCTGATATCAACAACAACAACACAAATTCTGAGCATCAGAACATTGTTTTCAGAACTCAAACAATCTTTGCAAATACATTTCTAGAAGTCTAAAAAATTGATGTCTTTTTCAGTCAGAACTTCTAGTGATGACAAGAACGTGTTATTAGCCTCTTAGAGATGTATGAAGTTGCTTTTGCACTCACATATTCAAAACCTGACTCCACTATAACTTCAAAACAAGTTGAAGACTTGATTTATGCAAACAATGTATGCCGACATACCTTACTTAGTGCCTTGTCTAATGACTTGTTCGATGTGTATTGTTCCTATAAGGAAGTGGAAGACATTTGAGATTTGTTGATTCTAAAATACATTGTCGAATATGTCGTAAGATAAAGATTCGTAATAGGGAACTACTACCGTTGGGAGATGATTGAAGGTAAGTACATAAAGATCCAAATTAATGAGTACCATAAGTTGCTTGAAGATATCAAAGCACAGAACATAATTCTACCGGATGAGTTCATCTTAGAGCTTCTGATCGAGAAAATACCATCATCATGGACCGACTATAAACAACAACTAAAACACAAGCATAAGTAAATGTCGCTTCCAGAACTCACATTACACACATCATAATTGAAGCTACCAACAAGAAGGAGTGTGTTACTACAAGGGCCAAAGGTTTATTTGTAAAAGCAAATATGGTAGAAGACAACCCAACTTTTAAAAAGATGGGAAATTGCATCGTATGTGGAAAACTGGGCCATCATGCACATTAGTGCAAACGTAGAGTAAGAAATGGGTGGTGTATGATTTGCAACATACACTTGATGAAATCACCTATATAAGTGTTGAGTGAGGCCGCTTGCATGAGATCTTGGCATGATCTCTAGAGCACTCATGAATACCGGGCACACACATGACCTAGTAAGTGCAACACAACGATAACAACAAGGATTGTGGGGGTGTATTATGATTGATAACTATTAACAGACATTAAGTGTTTTGGTTCATATAGTTCGCTATACCAACTACACTGTGTTAACTTTCTCGGTCTAGGACTGCTTCATATAGCTTGCTATACCAGCTTTAATGCTTTACATCCTATGTGAGACCCAAGATTTTCTTCTTCTTTCTTTCTATCTCTTACCTTTTACAATATGTGGGCGATTTTTGTATAAAGTGTTTTATAATATTGCAAAAGGCGTCTTGTGGTTGTAGCCTCACCTGGAATCACACATAGAAATCAGAGTGTGATGTTGTTGTGGACATATGGAGCTTTAACAACTCTTCAATCTGCAAAAGGTGGACTTCATCAACAAAACTTTTTGTTTCCTCTTCCGCACGTGTAGGCCTTCGAGATCTTTTCCATCTAACTTAGTTATGTTATTTTTTTGCTTGAGTTTTTTGGCTACGAGTGATGGGTTTCTAACCCCATCCATCACCTATAAATAGGTTGTCTTATGCCCATCCAAAATCATCTTCAAGTGTGTTTCAATCTCTCTCACCTTTTTCTCTCATTCTCTTTTCCTTCCTCCTTTTCCTTTATTATCACGGGTTTAATTATTTATTCTATTTAGAGTTATTTGCTAGTTTCGAAATCCTTGAAAAATATGAAAAGTTCTTGTTATATCTTGGGAACCTTGCACGATATACCACAAATAAGTCCTTAAAGGCAGGATAGTAAATCTACACGTATCAAAAAATCCATCCAGTTCGTGTTTTCATAAGCTTTTACAACACTTTAACATTTATTGTACACTTAAAAGATAGAGTGACCTCAATATATAAAATATGAAGTTGTTCACTTGAAAATGTTAGGAGACCATGGGAAAGGAGTGATTTCTCTTATTCCTTTCAAACTTGTGAAGATTAGATGATAAGATGGCTTGAACGAGTTTTTTCATAACTATTTTAAATAGAAGAAAAATAATTAGAATTAACTTCTTTATATACTAAAATTAGTTTATAAATAAATTAATTTACTGTAATTCTTTTATGTACGTAGGGTAGTTTAGTTTATAAGAGTGTTTATTTCATTTTGTTCCCTTATATTTCTTCACAAACAAATGTTTAAACAAAAATTTGTTTAACGACTACAGTATTTTACATTTCATAAAAAAAAAATATCATTATATATTATGAAATAAATGTCAGAAACAACAATAACGACTACAATATTTGGAAAAAATGAAAATAAAAAATTACCCGTGAAAAAAAAGGACTAAAACTAAACGTCATTTGACATAAACGTATTTAATTTTCTAAATCAGTTATCTAAACTCGTCACAAAAATAATTATTTTAAATTATAGAAATGTATTATTTTACTATTTCAATTAGAAAATGTATTAAATTATTTTGTTTAACAAAAGTAATTTCCGTTCAATAACAAGTCATGATTATAACTTCTTTAGATATAATCACTTTTCAGCTTTTAATTTATGATTTGTGTATAGAACAGTGATGATAAACTTTTGATAATGTACACGTAATAGTATTTTAACGAATGAAAGAAAGATTTAATATAATTTAAAAAGAGAGGAAAAAAAGTTTGATGTGTGTTAAAAAACAAATTTTGTCAAAAAAAAGTTTTATCAAAGTATCATAATCTAACAATTTATTATTACACTAATATTTACATAAAAATATTTAATTAAAGGAAAAAGTAAATCCAAAAGAAGAATAAAAAATGAATGAGATTAAAATACAGTATGTATTTAGAGATTAGAAAAATTTTATTTACAATTTGTATTTTAATTCCAAGAAAATGCTCCTTAAATTTTAAAATATGTAGTTTATATAGAACATCTTTCATGTCTAATAAAATGAAAAATTGATCTAGAATTAGTCAAATTTTATCAATATTAACTTTGTTTCATCGAGATATTTCTTCTAAATATCTTGTTATTGGTCTTGATATATTTTTCTCTTGAAAAAAAGATATATTATATCCTAAGTTATGTCTATCTTTATTATTCGAGCTTTGATAGTATTATATTCTTTTTATATATTTTTCAAATTTATCATTATCTAAATTATCTTAATTTTATTACATATTTTTTTAACATTAGTTTTTGAATTAATTTCTTCATTAATAATTATGCGATTAAATATTTTTTATTTTATTTAATATTATGATAATTTTTAAATTTCGTATCACGATTTTAAATATTTTTAATGTAGGTTAACTTATGAATTTATATAAATTCTTTTTTCAAATAACAATATTGCAATAATGACTGATTGATATATAACATAATAATGAATAATATGTAATTAGTTAAATTGACTAATTGGCATAAATGTCGCCTGACATAATTTATTTTTAAATAAAAAAGTCAAATTAAATATGTTTAAAATAATAGAATAAAATTAAAAAAATCATCACAAAAAAGAACCTATTTAACTTAATTATTTTATACAAGAATTATTATTATAAAATCAATATAAAAGAAAGTCTGGTGAGAAATATTCTAGCGTAGTTTACCAGTTTGACAGTGCGTGTGGTGGAAGCACTACAAGAAAATGCTTCATTAGTAACCAATTTTAGTGACCAAAAGTTGTTAGTTACTATAATTACTAATTTATATACAAGTTTACAAAGTAAAAAAATTATTGGTTACTAAAATAGTTACTATTATGAATAAAAAATTATAATTGGTCATTAAATTGGTTTTTAAAATTAGCTACCATAGTTTTGGCTACCAAAGAAAACTGATCACTAAAAATTAGCTACCTAAGTTTTGGCTACCAAAATAACTTAGTTACTAAATTGCTCTCTAATTAATTAGTGACAAATTTAGTGACCAATTATAATTTTTTATTTATATTAGTGACTATTTTAGTAACCAATAAATTTTAATTTTGTAAATTGGTATCTAAATTGGTCAATATAGTGACTAACAACTTTTAGTCACTAAAATTGGTTATTAATAAGACATTTTCTTGTAGTGAAGTGATGATTGATGGTGAGACGGAACCCACACTTGCATGTGGTGGATTCAGTGAGGTGTGCACTTCTATAAATAATACAAATTAAGAAAAGGGAAATGATAGTTTAACTCAAATTTTTTTACCCATTTTTAACTCAGTGACGTGGCAAGCTGATATGGAATTTTTCTTTCATTTACAATTATATTGAAATGGATGACGGTGTCAAATGTAAAATGCACTAATAAGAGAAAATGAAAGGCACGCGTGATAAGCATTCGAAAGAGAAAACTAGGGTTTGCTCGTCTCTCTTGCTTGCTAAAAAAATCGGTCCTCCCTTACCCTCACTGTCATCTTTTACATTCATACACACAACATTGAAGAGGTGGAGCACGAGACCTACCCATAATCTCCTTTGTCAAAGATTAGCTGCCACTTTGACAACATTTGTCAAAGCTTCTCATCTGGTGCTGATAGTGCTATCTATTCGCAGGGTCCAACGAGAGAGCAACTATTTCACCACAACATCTGTTTCACTCCACGCACCACACCACTGAGAGTACTCCTCTCATATCCCAAGACTGTCTACCGAAGCTCACATCCTCTCATTGCTGCGTCGACGATAACCGTTTTCCCCTGTTGCTTCTACTGTGAGGTCTTCTTCTCTTTGTTTCATCTTTTGTTGGTGTTGTTCGGGTTTTAATAATACTCATTGGCAAGCATGTTTCCCGTTTTTTATTTTGAGAGATTTGGGAACTCCTATTTAATGGTGGTTCGTATAGTTGTGTATTGTGTGCGTCGAAGGAATCTCGTGTTCTGACTTATTTTACTGGTGTAGTTTTGATTGGACGACTAGTTATCTTAATCTTTGTCTAAGTATCTTTCTCTTTTTCTTCTTATAAATCATGGTTATCCTTCAAAATGTCATCTTTTTTGGTAGGGTGGTGGTTACTTGGGTGATGTAATTATTCACTTGGGGTTGAACGAAAGGGGGCAAACTTGGGCTTCTAGCTAAGAGTAAGTGAAAGAATATTCCCAGGTGAAGGCTCTTTCTAATGTTATGATTTTCAAAGGATACATTCATCATTTGTTCATTCTCTTCTTCAATTTATGATTATCATTCTTTTATACTTTTACTTTTTTTCGATGAGTCAAGAAGTTATCCAAACTTATTCTTATGAGATCTAATGTAATGTGCTTGAATCAAATGTTATTGGAATTTTCATTTTATTTTTCTAGTTTTTCTTCTGTTGATTGGTGTTTTTTTAAACAAATATTGGTACAATTTTGGAGAAATCCAAGCTAAGTAATGGGTATCTTGTACATAGGTAAGATCCTTTGGAAGATGAATGCAGAGCAAAGTGTTTGGAGAATTTTTCTTTGTGTGGTCTTCGCATATGACAAAGGCATTGGATGCATGGTTTGGAGTTGTGACTTGATTGACATACAAAAATTCTCAAGTGGAGGGGTCAGTGTTTAGTACCTTTAGCACTTAACAATTGAATTGCTTAGGCCTGGATTACCTGCTTGACTTTTTGGTAATTTTACTCATTTTTAGTTTTAAGCTCAAACTAATGTTTTATGTGAGCATTAGCATGCATTTTTGTATGTTTAATGACAATATAGATGCATGATGATGTTACTAACAATTCTCGAACTAATATATGGGAGAATGAACTATGAGGAATTTTGTGCAATGATGAGAAGTAGGATGCCACAATAGGGATAGGCAACTAATCCACTGATTGGTTTTGTAGTGTTTGTAGTGACTTATTACTGTTGTGTGAGTTAATTCATGCTAGGCTTGTTTACTGACACTTTCTTTATAGAAATGTTAGATGAGCTTGATATTAATGTGTATTTATGCAGTTTTTGTGGTGGTTGTTAGGTTTCAGCTTTTCTGTCACATAATTTTTTAGAGGTCACACTACACTTCTTCTGCAGATTTAGAAACTGAGATATCTATTGTGATTGGGTTTTGTTCCCATTTGAGTTTTCCATTTTATGTGGATGCAACTTTATTTAAAAATACCATATCTTGATGACATTGTTAAAGACCTCATTATTAAACTCAATTTGAAATAAGTTTAATTTACTTTGTTTACAAAGAATTTGCATCTTGCTAATATAACTTATGTATCAGGAACTCTAGTGATATTTATGATGTCAATGTCTTCATGAAAAGCATGGAAGGAGTGTTCATAGTGGGATAGGATCTTTTTTCTCGCTCATCAAGGCATAAAATTGTTCCAGTAAAGGCTCCTGAATGGGGTTACAGAAGACTATATGGTCAAACATGTTGAACCTATTTATTGTTCATGAGACCTTGATCCGAAATTTTATGTGTAGTCACTATTTTCTAACAAATGAAGCATTAATTATTATGTATGATATATGCATCATGCCTTTTACTCTATCCTAATGTTTTTATGAATCCCACAAACACTTTGGTTGGACTAATAAAAGTATACTTCAATGTAATTCGGAAATACTTTAATCATAACTAAAATTCAATATGACATGAGTTTGTGGAAAGCATGAGATGAGACGAATATGTAACCTATTGACATTTCATGGTCATAGAAAAACATTACTTTACTAGTGCCCGTAACAAATATGTTAAACATGACTTTATTTTGTACAAAAAATCTAAAACAGAAAGACAGTTACTACTGAAGATAAATTAAGTTAAGTAAAAGTATGTTAAGTTTTTTACCGCTATAGGCTTGGTTAATGTATATCAAAATATAACCTACTTAATTAAATAATCTTGAATTAAATAACTTGTGCCCTTAACAAGTATGTTAAACATGACTTTGTTTTGTACAAAAAGTCTAAAACAAAGAGATAGTTACTACTGAATATAAATTGTGTTAAGTTTTTTACTACTATAAGTTTGGATAATGTGTATCAAAATATAACCTACTGAATTAAATAACTCATTAACATTCCATGTTGGAAGAAAACCATTATTCGTGTCCCAAATTTTTGTACAAAAAGAACCTAAGTGATTTTCTGTGTGCAATTATATGGCTTTTTGTTTGTAAGATTTTGTACGCAAAGGTAGGATTTTGTACATAAGAAGGTTGTACTTATGTAATTAAGTAGTTTCCAAAATAGTAAATGGTTGCTCTCAATACGCTGTTAATTTTCATTAGTTAATTCACCAATTTAACAGTTCACTGCCACCACAAAAGCACATTTTAAAGACACATACTCCATAGCACAATACTAGTGAAAGACGTAAGTGTTTTTCTGTGTACAATTATGTCTTTTTGTTTGTAAGATTTTGTATGCAAACGTAAGATTTTGTACATAAAAAGGTTGTACTTATTGAATTAAGTAGTTTCCAAAATAGTAAATGGTCGCTCCCAATACGCTATAAATTTTCATTAGTTACTTCACCAATTCAACCATTCACTGCCACCACAAAAGCACAATTTAAAGACACTACATAGCACAATACTAGTGAAAGACGTAAGTGTTTTTCTGTGTACAATTATCTGTCATTTTATTTGAAAGAATTTGTATGCAAACGTAAGATTTTGTATTGTACTTATTCAATTAAGTAGTTTCCAAAATAGTAAATGGTCACTCCAATATGTTATTAATTTTCATTAATTACTTCACCAATTCAATCGTTCATTGTCACCACAACAACACATTTTAAAGACACACTCCATATCACAACACTAGTGAAAGACGTAAGTGTTTTTCTATGTATAATTATTTGTCTTTTTTCTTCGTAAGATTTTGTACATAGAGTTGTGCTTATTCAATTAAGTATTTTCCAACACGATTTTAATTTTCATTAATAGATTCACCAATTCAACGTTCACTGATACCACAATAGCACATGTGAAATGCTACTCAATTCTTAATACCACATTAGTCGTGACAAAAGTAAGTGTCTTCTTTTGTACAAATAATTGTCTTTTTCTTGGTGACATTTTGTACACATGGTCATGCTTATTCAATGAAGTAGTTCCAATAACACCAATTGGTTGCTCTCAATACACTATTAATTTACATTAGTTGTTTAACTTACTCATCCATTCACCGGAAAAAGCACATCTTAAAGTGAAAAAATGTCTTTTTGTGCATAAAATTTTGTACGTAAAAATAAGATTTTGTACATAAGAAGGTTGTACTTATTCAATTAAGTACTTTCCAACATAAAAAATGGTCACTCCTAATGATAAACGTAAGTACCTTTTTGTGTACAAATAATTGTCTTTTACTTGATGACATTTTGTACACGTGGACTTTCTTCCTCTCTTAATATTAAATATGCCATTTTTCCAGACTTTTTGTACAAAGGAAATTGTATGACTAAACTCTTTCATTATGTAGTATAAAATGTATTATACATTTTATGTCATATAAAGTAATTTAAAATCTATAAATAATTATAACCTTACAACAAAAATCACACTTTCTTCATTTATTGTACCAAAGTCTTCAAATAAAAAAAATACAATATTGAAAGATGTTATCCTATTGGACAAATTATACATTCAAAGTCATTTTCCTAATCATCTTAACTTTTTCTGTTTCCATCACTTGATCATCTTCATCAACTTAATTTATTTTATGTTTTGTTTTCGTCACCTGATCGTCTTCCAAAGATGGCACACCACTTCCAATATATTATCTGCAATACATAAAGAATATAAATAATTATTCATTATAATTTTTACATTTTAACTACATAGCTTATAAAAAAATTGCACCGTAGTTATTATTTTGTGCATGCCTACAAAACCTATAATCCAGCATAAGGGAGTACTAGTTTTCTTCTAAAAAAATGCACCCATCCATCTAAAAAAAGTACCTATTATTCTAGTCTTTTTGCTAATTGGAAATAAATTATTCACACAATCTCAAATTTCACTTTTCACAACCATGTTATATCAAATTTTAACCAAATGATTATATTTTTTTCTAGTAATAATAGCAATATTTTTATATTTCCTATATCACTGCATCGTTACTTTATATCCTATTTTCTCTAATACTTTTAATCTAAACCATTTCAATTCAGAATATATTATTTCCTTTATTCATTTTTGGTTTATTAATTACAATATTAAAAAATCAAAATTATAGTAATTGACACTTATAGTACTGCACCAATCTTAATTATCACGTAAAAATATGATTCCAAACAAATAATATTTATCCACTTAAAAATTGTACCTAATAATAGAATTATGCACCATGATTTTATCATCTATTGGATTTCCAAATTCACAATTTCACACATTCAATACAAACCTATCTGTTACCACCTCAAGTCCAAACATTCTAAGTATGTGAACTTCAAACATCAACCCAAAGAAAAAAAATTGACACACCTCTTATGGAATAAGAGGGGTTTGGAAACCCACTATAAGTATCTTTCCTACCATCACTCAAATCTCTGTGATTGTTTCAAGTCCAAAAAAAAATAGTACCCAAAAACATGCAACCTATAGAAATTCATTATCACCGTACACACTCCAACACTAAAGCATGAAAAGAAAACACATACTTTTGAAGCTTGTTAAGGATTAACTTCCACGATTCCTAACAGTAAAATAAAATAAAAACAAAAAAAAAAATGTAAATTGATAAAAACACGAAAGATGATGTAGAACAAAATCATCCTTTGCAATCTTAGTGTATTAACTTTATTGGGCTAAAATTCTGGTTTGATCCAACATTTCTATCAACAATCTTATACATTTGTAGCTTCAAAATGTCCATTTAACCAAATTGAAGATTATAAATATTTTATAACATCTACATATAATCTTTAAGGGGTGAGATTTTTAAGCATTGTTGTAAGTTCCAAAACCATTAAAATAACCATGTTGGTCTCAACCTCAACATGGTATCCAACAAATCCGTTCAAGCTGCATTTTTGCCTGAGGACTCAACCAATAAGCAAAACCTGAGTTTGAAGAGAAATAAAGTGACATAAGCATGGGTTGATTATGATTTATCAAAGCAAATGTCGCCCACACAGCAAATTTCACCAACACCAAAGCCAATATCCAAAAAATTTCAAAAAGGAAATTAAAATAAAACCAAAAATTTCAAAATGGCATGGAAACCTAAACTAGAAATTTCAAAAACGGCATCAAAACCTAAACCAGAAATTGCAAAAATTTCATGCTCACCTGTTATGAAACACTACTTGCGACCAACAGAAACCAACTCGAGGGTAAATGGGGTGGAAAGAATCGACAACAACAACCACCATAGAATATGTGCACTACAAAGGAAAAGAAGGAAAAATACATCAGAAATGACATTTATCGAAGAAGCCGCAATTGATGGTGTCGGATGACGACGGAGGTTCTGATAAATGACGTCAAAGCGGTGGCTATTTCATGGGAAGGGGGCACGGGCTAGGTTCCACATTCTGTCTATACATTTGTATGTACGAGAAACAGAAGATGATGGTAAGGGAAACGAGGACCAATCTCTTTGAGTGTGCAAGTGAGAGTGAACCTCAAACCTAATATTCTATCACGCGCCCCTTCATTTCCCTGACCAAACACGCAATTCATTTGCCCTGGTTGATCATTCAAAAATAATTGTAAAAGAAAAGAAAAATTCCATATTAGCTTGCCACGTAACTAAGTTAAAAATGGGTAAGAAAATTTGGGTTAAAGTATCATTTCCCTTAAGAAAAATACTGTAATATATCAGGCGCGCCCGAACTTAGTTTGACTTGCAGCTCATCTATGGTCGGCCTAAGAACGTCTCAGGGCCCACCAATATGGTAAAATAGCAGGGCATCACAACGGTAGGATGACCTCAACAAGCGGTATTGGCGGAAGAGATATCCCAACGGAAAGCTATTTCTCATGTGGCGGAACCACTTCGTCACGTGATCGGATTTCCAAGGAAAACACTCGGTAAAGTCGAGATTAGTTGGCATAAAAGGTCGGGGCCAAGCTACGAGAGGCAACATTTATTTTTTTGGCTCTTGCTAGCACTTATTCGGTATATGATTGGTTATAACGTCGGTGAATCGATAACATCGTTTTCAAGAACAATTGGCGCCCACCGTGGAGCCTCGGTAAAACAGATTCACAGGCCCTAAAAGCGACTCAACGTACACAATGGTTAAGAGTCCGGGACCGAGTTCAACTCATCAAACCAACCATACACAGGATGCTCAACCTGATCCGACCACTAAGGAATTGCTGTCATCGCCATGCTGAGGAGGCTAGCACAGAACATGTTACTGCTCCACAAGAAACGAATTAGGCCCAGCGACAAATGAACGAAAGACTCCGAGGTCAGGACGCCCTCCAACGAACCAACGGGGACCTTTTGAGATGCATACAGACGAGAGATAAGCATGAACGGGGTCGGTGCCTTGAAATCGTCGTACCCGACGAGGGATATCCCCTCTTTGCTCCCATCATGGCCGAGGCTGTCCCACAGTAGTTCATCGTCTCGAAGATTCCATCTTTCTCGAGAAGTATGAACCCTGAAGCACATCTCAAGGCATTCAACGCTCAAATGTTGATTTTAGGAGGTAACGACGCAATACGCTGCAAGGCTTTCGTAGGCACGCTCTCGGGAACCGACTTTAAAATGGTTCAGCAGTCTGCCATGTCCCTCCATCAAACCATTTACTGTATTCACTAGAACATTCCTAGAAAGGTTTGAGGCTAACATGGTCAAGGTGTCGAATGTGGCAAACCTTTTTGACGTAAAGCAGAGCTCGAATGAAACCTTGAGAGACTACCTGAATCGTTTCTGTGATGCATGTACATGTATTATGAGCCCAAATGAAAAAATCTTGGTAGATGCATTCCTAAAAGGTTTAAGGGCGAATTCATTCAGCGAATCCCTTGTGCGGATTCCTGCGTTGTCATTGTCGGAGATACGACTTCGAGCAACTACACACATAGAAGCGGAGGATGTGATGAGACAGAAGCGACGATAGGAGAAGAGTACTACAAGGGGCTCGAAAACTTGAGACATAAGGCGTACCTATGACGATTCTTTGACCAAAAGACCCGACAAGAGGTATGCTCCTTATGTGGCACATGCGTCGGCTACTAGGCCATGCCGCGGAGCAAAATCCAATAGGCGACAAGAGCCACCCAAGATCAGACCTCAAGCAGAAGCCCTCGTCGACAAAGAAATCGCAAAGGCCTTCAGATGGCCTGACCTTACCAACCGAGTCCTAAGAAGAAATATAAAAGAATGGTGTGCATTTCATCGAACTTATGGACATCATACCTAGCAATGCCTCACATTGGGCAACCAATTGCAGAGACTGAAAAGAGGAACCCGAGAAAGAAAGTACACCCGTGAGCATGACCAGCGTAAAGAATCCATCAATCATGAAGGAAGGTCCGACCATGTGTCATCGGTGCTGGGAGATCTAAATACCAAAGCCGAAGGTTTCGCTGGTGGAGGAGTCACATCTGCCAGCAGAAAGAGATACACAAGAAGTGTGATGGCAGCCTTGGTAATGTGGCAGAAGAGGACCCTACCAGCTATCACATTCACAAATGATGATCGGAAAGACGTCATCCCCTACGAAGACGACCTAGTAGTGGTATCCATAATCGCTATGGGTAGACGCATCCACCGAGTCCTGGTCGACCAGGGAAGTTCAGCCGATGTCATGTTCTGGGACGCCTTCACAAGACTGGGAATTCCACAGGATCAATTACGGCCTTTGATTAAGTCATGGTTGGCTTAGTTGGGGACCCGTAGAGGTCAGGGGGTACACCGATTTGAGGACAACGTTCTCGGATGCGGAAGCAGCAAAGATAATAGTGGTACGATACATAGTCGTGAAAGTATCGTCCTCATATATTATACTCCTGGGTTGACAATCTCTCAACCGACTGCAAGCAATTGTCTCAACAACCCATCTAAAGATGAAGTTCCCAACAGACGACGATCGCGTCGTCACATTGAGGGTTGACCAAGTCGTGGCTTGGAAATGCTATGAGAATAGTTTGAAGTTACGTAGACCTATGTATGCCCTATCCTTGCTCAGGTATAAAGAGGGTAGCACACTTGATTTCGATATGAGGATTGGTAGAGACGATAAGAGACCCCAACCCGTAGGAGAATTGGAAGAAATCAACTTGGGAGAAAACAAAAAGGTAAAGATCGGTGGTAATTTGGATTCGGTGATCCGAGCCGAGCTAACTGAGGTTTTGCAGAGGAATAAAGTCTCCTTTGCTTGGTGTGCCAACGACATGGTGGGGATTAACCCTGAAGTCATAGCTCAACAGCTAAATATCGACCTGCGCGCCAAGCCCAAGATACAGCGAAGAAGAAAAATGGCACCCAAAAAACTAATGGTGATCAAAGAAGAGACCAACAAGCTCCTATCACTTTGACTCATTCGGGAGATCCAATACCCTGAATGGTTAGCCAACGTGGTCATGATGAAAAAAATCTAATGGCAAATGGAGGATGTGCGTAGATTTTTCCGACCTCAACAGTGCTTGTCCGAAAGACTCATATCCGTTGCCCAACATCGACATGATGGTAGATAACACTTCGGGATGTAGGCTACTCAACTTCATGGACGCATACTCTGGGTACAATCAGATCAGCATGCACCCGGAAGACGAGGAGAAAACAACATTCATGGGAGGCAACTACATACTGTTATAAGGTCATGCCTTTTGGCCTTAAAAACGTCGATGCCACTTATCAACGCCTGATGGATCGGATCCTGAAGCCATTGCCTAGACAAAGAGTACAAGCATATGTCGACAACATGGTGTGACTTCCACCGAGGCCAAAATGCACTCTGCTAACCTCGATGAACTATTTGCGACCATAAACATTTATGGACTGAAGCTTAACCTAGACAAATGTGTTTTCGAAGTAAAAGCGGGTAAATTATTGGGTTTCTTACTCACAGAAAGGGGAATTGAAGCCAACCCTGATAAATGCGTGACAATCCTAAACATGAAAAGCCCAAGCAACGTCAAGGAAGTGCAACGGTTGACAGGGCGTATGGCCGTCCTGTCAAGATTTCTGCCGAGGGCCGGAGAAATATAAAAGGGAAAGAATTTTCAATGGACAGACGACTGTGAGCAGGTTTTCTTACAGCTTAAGGAGCATCTTTGAGTGTCTCCAAAAGGACATCTGTACTTTGAGTGTCTCCAAAAGGGAAAGAATTTTCAATGGACAGACGACTGTGAGCAGGTTTTCTTACAGCTTAAGGAGCATCTTTCGAGCCCCCCGATCTTGTGCTGACCCTTGCTTGGTCCAGCTCTGAAGTTATACGTGATGGTCACCAGTAGGGCCATAAGCTCGACCCTCATGCAAGATCAGGGAGAAGAACAACGACCATTTACTTTGTCAACAAGACTTTGCGAGGCGCAGAAATCCGATATCAAAAAATTGAAAAGGTGGCCCTAGCCGTGGTGATTTCCACGCGGAGACTACGCCATTATTTCCAAGCACATTTCGTCATAGTCATGATCAATCAACCGATAAAATAGATTCTCCAAAAACCTGAGGTGTCTGGACGTCTTGTTAAATGGGCCATCGAACTCTCAGGATGCGATATCTCTTTCGAGCCTCAATGACCAATTAAAGCTCAGGTGTTGTTCGACTTCTTGGCTAAATTAACTCTACTGACGATCGAGGAAGAAAAAACCGAAGAATGGGTTCTATCAGTTGATGGAGCGACGAACTCGAAAGGAAGCAGAGTTGGGATCATCTTGGAGGACCCACAAGGCGCCTTGATAGAGCAGTCGCTTCATTTTGCTTTTCGAGCAAGTAACAACCAAGCAGAATACGAAGCCCTCATAGCCGGCATGCTTCTTGCTAAGAAATTAGGCGTCAAGGAGTTGACGGCAAAAAGTGACTCCCTACTCGTCACAGGACAAGTTTCAGGGGAGTATCAAGCTAAGGACCCTTTACTCTCTTGATACTTGGACTTTGTCCGAGCTCTAGTAGTCAATTTCAGTTCATTTAAATTGATACATGTACCACAAGACCAAAACTTGCGTGTTGATCTCTTGTCTAAATTCGCAAGCTCCTCCCGACCAGGACGCCAAAGGTCTGTGATACGAGAAACACTAGTAACACCCAGAGTCGCAGATATCGGATCAGGCGTCACAATGTGTTCAATCAGCACCGACCAAGGGGTCGAACCCCCTTCAAGCTCATGGTTGACTCCCTACTTATCATACTTGATAGAAGGTCGCCTTCCATCCGACCCCATCGAAGCTCAAACAATCTAGAAGAACGCGACCAGATATTTAATCATAGAGGGACGCCTCTTTCGCTGAGGATTCAGCCGACCACTCCTCACTTGCGTCATATCGGAGGAAGGGACCAAGTTAATGACCGAACTTCATGAAGGAATTTGCAGTAGCCACGTCGAAGGTAGAGCGTTATCACTCAGAATCTTACAAGCAGGATATTACTGGCCCACATTGAAACAGGACTGTCAAGACTTCACAAAAAAATGCTCACAATGTCAGCGACATTCCGATCTTCATCGAGCCCTGCCCGAGGTCAAGACTTTTCTCTGGAAAAACATTGTTTGTTGATTTGGAGTCCCGAAGCGTATGATATCAAACAACGGTACACAGTTCACGGCTTCGGTTGTCCGTGAAGCTTGTCTCGATTGGGGAATTCAACAAGCGTTCTCTTCAGTAGAACACCTGCAAATAAACGAGAAAATGGAGGCAGCCAACCGAGTGATCCTAAGGCATTACGTCGGCGTATTTCCACAAAAATTGAAATGGCCAGAGAAAGTATCGAGAATTTTACTTGCCTATGACACTATTCCACAATCAACGACCCGAGAGACTTCTTTCAGTCTGGTGTATGGAACGGATGCGGTTCTACCCGTAGAGATCGAGCAACCCACTCTCCGAGTAAGAGCATTCTCCATCTCCTCAACAGAGGAAGGCGTACGAGCAAACCTAGATACCTTGGAGGAGTTACGAGAAGCGGCAAGAATCAGCAACGAGGCAATGAAGAGACGGGTTGAATCCAGGTTTAAAACTAAGGTCGTCCCTAGGTTGTTCAAAAAATCTGACCTCGTCCTAAGAAAAGCTCATCCTCTGCAAATCGAAGATAAGTTATCCCTAAAGGGGACATGACCTTTTCGTATTCGGCAAGTTCTCGACAATGGTGCATACGTATTAGAGACTTTGGATGGTCTAGCAATCCCCAGAACATGGATTGCGATGAACCTCCGTTTTTATTTCAGTCAAGATACTTTGTATCCTATCCACGCTGACACTCCTTTTCCCTTGACCAAGGAACACAAGGGTTTTTTCAATGAGGTCATATTTACTCTAATAAAATTTTGTTCATATAATATGTACAACTTTTTTTTCTTTTTGCCGACTACAAACATTTTCGAGTACCTAAGCTCAGCTTAGGGGCGGCAAGGAACTGTCTGAAAGTAACTACCCAAGCTCGACTTAGGGATGGTGAAGAACCGTTTTTAAAAGCAACTACCTAAGCTCGACTTAGGGGCGATGAAGAGTCGTCAAAAGCGACTACGTAAGCTCGGCTTAGGGGTGGTGAAGAGTCGTTTAAAGCGACCACCTAAGCTCGGCTTAGGGGCAGCGAAGAGTCGTCTAAAACGACTACCTAAGCTCGGCTTAGGGGCAGTGAAGAGTCGTCTAAAGCAACTACCTAAATCGACAGAGGTTTTCCTCTAACCCGGTCACCTTCTAGGTAGCCTCCTTTAAGGCGACCTCAAGATCAGCCAACCTGACTTCCTGCTCCCTAAGGCTTTTCCTTAGCTTTTCCATTTCCGCAAGCTTGGTAGTCAGGTAGAGACACTTCTAGTTTAAGGTCGACCATTTCCTTGTCTTTCTTTCCCTCAACAAGGCTCAGACGGTCCAGCTTTTCACATAATGACATTGAAGACACTTCAACCTTATGAAGAAAAGCGCATATATCCTCCCGAATGGACAACACGTCCTGGTTCAGCAAATACTGAAGGTCACCCTCAAACACATTATGAGCCATGCTATGTGCTGCATGTCGAAATGATGAATCCCAAAAGCTTTGAAAGGCATTGCTCAAACCTTCTAGAGGCATCACCCCCATAGATGAAAGGGCGTGCTCCAGAGGAGTATGAGAGGACGTCGCTGCAAACTCAGACTCAATTCGGACAACATACCCTTTCCTTTGCCGCTTCAGACCGGTCTTAGACAATGTCTCTTCTTCATCAGATGGAATCAGTGTAGCTTCTGCAATTCGGACAGAAGCCTCCACAATGATAGGAGGGGGATGGGAGCTCGGATGCTTTTCAAATGCCTAGCAAGATCCTGCTTTGACATACCCATCCTCGACTCTGCAAAACAAGATGCAAGATTCATTTTAGGTTCAAAAGCAATCCTCTAAGACAAATAAAATAACAACCCGATGACCGACCGATGTAAAGCTTTAGGTTAGCAGGCTGAAACTCGAAGCTTAATACTTGTTTGGTCTCAAAAAGCGTTTTGAGTTGCTCCAACAAGAGACAATGTTCTCGTTCTTGAGGCTCAAGATCTCCCAACTGCCTCGCCCCGGCAAAACTCGGATTTTGAGTCCAATACAAAGGGAAGCCCTCTAGAAGATCTGGTTTTTGAGAAGGAGCCCAGATTTTCAGAAAAGAACCTTTAAACCCCTTATAGGACGATTGGAACTAAGTCAGAAGCCCACAACCTCCTACACCACTTAGGGATGACCATATATGCTTGGTTGATTTTTTCATCTCGAAGAAGTATAAAAATACATTCGTGCTTGGAACTAGACCGAAATGGGTACACAAAATATGGAAAGCTCGGAAAAAAGCCCAGTTTTTCGGATGAAGCTAAGCCGGGGCCACATTCAACTCAGTTAGTAGCATTTTCTCAAAAGAACTTAAGGGCAACATTAGCCCGATCTTTAAAAAAAGAGTAGAGTACAAGAAGCAAAAATGCCCCGAGGTAGGATCCACTCTTATGTTAGCACACACCGGCTCATCCAGAGCACAGCGGGCAACTATAGCATCGGCTTCGTTACTCTGACATATCCTCTGCTCCCGGCGAGACCGATCTATCATCTAATCGAATGTAAAGCCCGACGTTTCTCTACGAAGGCCCAGAGGCGGTCAAGGGTATAACTCATCATATGAGGTCGTCATCAATCAGACACAGTCCGAGCACGACATCCTAAGACTTCCTCGCACATACAAGAAAACCAAAACAACTGGAAAACCACTCAAAACCTAAAAAAGAAGGCAACCTAAAAACCACTCAGAAAAAAAAAAACCACCAATACTTTCTCCTCAAAGCAAAACAAACATTTTTCTAAAGCTTCCCTTTCACTATTTACCCAACAATCTCCATTCAATCTACCACACATAAAAGCAACTGTTTGAGACTCGATCAAAACCCTAACATTTTCCTAAAGACAGTAACCTAATAGCAACACGAGTACCATCAACGAAGAACGAGAGCAAGAAAAAAGCCAAAAAGAGAAAAGAGAGTTAAGATTCCAGTACCTTCATATGAACGCTACAGCGGAGACAATTGGTGGTTCTTCGCTCTAAGTCTCCTGGAGAAAAGTTGAAGAAGATCGAAAAATGAGGATTGTGAATCGACAAGGGTAGAAGAAATGTGGGTTTATGGCAGCAGACGAAAAGACAAGATGGCAATGATGAGACAAGTTTAAGAGGGAAAACCTGAAAATTGGGTAGTTGAAACATTCAGAAGACATGGCACACGTGGCGCATTTTTATTAGTAATGATGTTGGGTAGTGAACTCACGTGCACCAGGAGTTTTTTAGGCAACCTCTGCACCCAGTTAACTGTTCGAGAGGTCAGAGGGTTAGTGTAATATACCAGGCGCACCCGACCTTACTTCGACTAGCAGCCCATCTATGGTCGGCCCAAGAACGTCCCAAGGCCCACCAATATGGTAAAATGGCAGAGCATCACAACGGTAGGATGACCTCAACAAGCGGGAATGGCGGAAGAGATATCCCAACGGAAAGCTATTCCCCATGTGGCGAAACCACTTCGTCGCGTGATCGGATTTCCAGGAAAATCACTTGATAAAGTCGGGATTAGTTGGCATAAAAGGTCGAGGCCAAGCGACGAGAGGCAAGATTTATTTTAATGACTCTTGCTAGCACTTATTCGATATATGATCGGCAATAACGTACATCGGTGAATCGATTACGGCGTTAGCAAGAACAAATACAAACAATAATTTTTTATACATGTACAATCACAAATTTCTTAAAAATATTAGAAAAAAACGAAATAAAATTTAACGAAAAAGATAAAAAAAAAAGTGTTTTTGCTTTCTTAATATATTGGGAATTGGAATTTTGGAAATTTTTTCCACTTTAATTTGTAACATCTGTACTTTTCACTTTAATGATAAGTTATTATATGAAATGGTGTACATTTTCGTTTAATCTTTTAATTTTTATATGGTAGTTTTCTTTAAATTAGTGTTTCAATAAAATATTCACAGTCAACTATTTATTTTCTATGTTTCTTTTAATACTTTTAATTTTAAGTGTTGAAAAAAAAAATTGTTATAAAGAGTAAAAAACTTAACTATGTGATTTATTTTTGCACTTAAATACGATGTTTACGCTTGAAACTTTTTAAATTTAGTTATCTTATCTCACCTCCCTCACGTTTTTTCATACAACAAAGTGTAAACACAATTTTGAATAATACACAAGGAATAAGTTTTCTAAAACTTGTGTTAAACTTCTTTTAATGTTGTTAGTAATAATATTATATATATATATATATATATATATATATATATATATATATTATAAATTGTTTATGTCACTTATTTTCAAATGTGTAGTCTTTTGGTTTTGATATTGAATTGTTTAAGAAATTTGGAATTGATTAATAATTTTGAATATTTAACATTAAATTTATAACAATATATAAAGATAATTTCCTCTTTTGTGTCTACATTTCATAATATCAGTTTTACCCTTAATTATTTTATAAATAATTTATTTTTAAATATAATTCTAAAATTTCTTTTGTCTTAAATTATTATTTTAAATGTTTTTTGTACATTTTTTTTTAATTTTACATTTAACAACTATTTTAACAATTAATTATATATTTATTATTGATCTTAACTTAAATTTTTTGAGAATTAAAAAATATGAACACACATGTGCAAATCTAATTTATTTACATATTTCATATATAAAGTATATTTAATAATTTAAATACTTTTATATATATATATTAGATTTTAGAATTATATTACATTTATTTATTTTATATTTATGTTTATTTATATTATTATACAATTAAATTATCATATATACTTCAGTTTATTCACTGAGACGTCAATAAGACTTCAAAATTCTAAAATTTAACGTTTCATAATAATAATAATAATAATAATAATAATAATAATAATCTATAACAATATAGAAAGGAATTTTCTTTTTTGTGTCCACATCTCAAAATACCAATTTTACCTTTTAAAAATAATTATTTATTAAATTTTTAAAAATTTACTGTTACTTTTACAAGTTTTTTATAAAATTGTTTATCTCTGTTTCTTCTGCTCTTCTTTATTTATCAATGATTATTATTTCATCTGTTTTGATATATTTCACTTTATTTTTAATAAATAATTTTATTTTATATATTAACTTAATAACATTACAATATTATCACCTACTAATATAATATCATGTATATTTAAAAAATACGTACATATTAATGCGATAACGTCTATTATAATAATAATAATAATAATAATAATAATAATAACAATAATAATATTAATAATAATAATAATAATAGCCATAACAACAACAACAACAATAATAATAATAATAATAATAATAATAATAATAATAATAATAATAATAAATAACAATAATAATAACAAGAACAATAATAATAACAATAATAATAATAATAATAATAATAATTATTATTATTATTATTATTATTATAATAATAATAATAATAATAATTATAACAATACAATCATAACAATTAATAACAACAATAATAATAATAATTATTATTATTATTATAACAACAATAATAATAATAACTGTAAGGCCCAGTATATTTGTTTCCTTTTCTGCCTTAAATAAAAAAGGTTGTCCTAGTATAATGGGCCTAAAGGTTGGCCCAGAGGATAAAACCAAACCCTAATTTGCCCTAACACACTCACTCTCACTCATTCACAGATTTACAGCCATCTCTCTCAACTACACCAATAGAGCTCTACTAGGGTTTGCTTCCTCGCCTCGAACAAGTCTGCTCAAAGCTTAGTATTGTTTTCTGCTCCATGTAAGTGATCCTCAATCTCATACCTTTACTCCATAAAGCTCTTTTTCGTATTCCTCAATTGAGGGTTCCATAATAACTCTGTTCTTCTACTGTCTCGTTGTTCCTCCAGTTTCCAAGTTTATCTCTCGAGTTGTTGTGCTTGGTGGTTTAGTGTCGAAGCCTCGTGTAACCCCTTTCCAGGTACGGGAAGTTAGGGCTTTTGTGAAATCGTTGACATCCATGTTTGCTTATGTATTTTTTCATGCGATTTAATGATCTGTATACTGCTTTGAGTGGGTGAAATGTATTGTTTCATTGTTTGGCTTGGTTTGGGTTTGTTATGCGAGTGAACAGTGGGTGAGGACTGATAATCTCGCCCAAGCGAGCTTGCCTCGCCCAGGCAAGATGAGCAAGGGCTCGCCCAGGTATTCTCGCGCGAGGGGTCGCTTAGGCGACCAGCTCAATTTGAGTGAGCGAGCATCTCGCCCAGACGAGGAGGGTTTCGCCTAAGCGAGACAGTGCAGAGGCCACTGTTCCAGGATTTCGACCCCTCGCCTAGGCGAAGAGAGCTCGCCTGAGCGAGACTCCTCTACCTAAGCGAGGGGCTAGGCGAGAGTCCGGTCTAGTTTGGCATTTCTTTTCCGTTCTTGGATGTTTGGCATGTAATTAATTGGATTACTGTATGATGGCATGATGGGATTGAGTATAGATGATGAGGGGAGGCTTACATGTAGTGAATGGTGAGTTTGGCATGATCTTATGTGTATTATACATGAGGGGTTGGATATATATGTGGTCACAAATCTGACATGAACAACGATGAATATATTGATGGTTGGTAATTCAGTGCCATAATATTGGTATGAGGGGGAGACACTTTTCCCATGGTTGGTAACAACGAGTTGGTATTGGTTCGACATGTGGTAAATGAGGGTTGGCTATGGGTGTTGGCAGGAAGTTTCTATGCATGATGTATGTGTGTATTTCTTGGTTGTTTATATCTGTTAGTAAGTGGTCAGTACGTAATCCCTTGGACTCTCTAGGCGAGACTTCTGGGTCGTACTTTAGTGGTCGGGACGTAATTCCATGGCCCCTGTTAGTGGGTGTCCATGGTGGTGCCCCATTTGTATAACTTGGTAAGGATTCAAGGTAAGGTTGCATCCTAACACTCTAAGGAGTCAATTAGTCTCACCTAGAGCAGACTGACTCCTGTGGTGAGAATAGTAGAAGGCCTGAAATTCATTAAGGGCTAACCTTGTGTGTGAGGGAAATTGATTCATTGTAACACTTGTAACACATAGCTCGGGGGTGAGCACTGGTATCCACCACAAGCGCAAGCATCCGCTGAATCCGACCAAGTTATATGTATCCGGATGAGTCAAGTCGTGTCTTAGTGTATTGTCTGAGAAGTCATAACATGCTTGATTGATATGTGTATATGAGATGGTGGAAATATATCTGATTGTATGGATGAAATCTTTTAGGCTCTAGCTTACCCTACTTTTATTGTTCTGTGTTCTGCTGTGTGGTACTCTCTTTTGCGATGATCATCAACTTGTTGATGTGAGCAGATGCGAGGAACACCCGTGGGCAACAGGGAGGTGATGGTTCCGCTGCATAATCTACATGGGTTGGACTTTAGTTTCTTTGGGCTTTCTTTAGGGCTTTGGCCCATGTATTGCGTTATGCTTTATTACTCTACCTGCATCTGTTAGACTTTTCAACTGGTTTTCTGTTGGCATTGTGGTGTGCCTAGCTTTGTAGGGGTTGTGTTAAGGACCCCAAGACTGCGTTGTTGTACTATTTGTGTGTGGTGTTTCTTTTAATTACGCTTATTAATTAAATGAGACGTTATAATAACAATAATAATAATAATAATATATAAAGAAGATTCTCTTTTTGTGTCTACATTTTCTAATATCAGTTTTACTCTTAATTATTTTAAAAATTAATTATTTTATAAATAATTTACTTTTAGCTAGTATTCTAAAAATCTCTTTTGTCTTAAACTATCATTTAAAAAAAATTATGCATATCTTTTTTTTTTAATTTTACATTTAATAGCTATTTTAAAAATTAATTATTTATTTGAAAATTAAAAAATGTGAACACACATGCACAACAACGTTATGTGTTCACTAATAATAATAATAACAATAATAATAATAATAACAATAATAATAATAATAATAGTAATAATAATAATAATAATAATAATAATAACAATAATAACAATAATAACAATAATAATAATTATTATAATTATTATAATAATTATAATAATAATAACTTAATTGTTAAATGATACATTTGAGGGAGCACAAAAAGAAAAAAAAATTGAAAATTAAAAAAAAAAATACGCTTTTGTTATCTCACATACCTCATTTTCTCTCTCTTACATTCTACAACCACACAAGCATTTCTTTCTCTCTTCTTTGGTCATAAACCCTGACCTCTTCATCTTTCACACTCTTTCATATCTGCCTTTTTCACCCTTTAACCGTTCTAGGTCTTTGTAATGAAGAAATCTTACAACACTCTATCTCAAGTTCCTAAAATGGTGTTATACTACAATTGGAAAGTGTTATCTTATTTTTGAAAACGTAGTCTATTTTCCACTCTTGAAACCTTGCTGTCATGGCTGGCTAAACAACAAGATTTGGACCTTTGAGAAGAAAATCGGTAAAATCTGAATTTAATATACATACATATTTCAATTTTCAATTTTCAATTTTGTCTTCCTTTTATCGCTTTAAAGTTTACATTTTTTTTTTCACAACAAGAATTTCAAAACTCTAAAATTTACTTATGTTCTACTTATCACAATTTTCATTGCTAAAAGAAGAATCTTTTACCTTGTTATGTTTTTGTTTATGTTGATTTTTGCAAAGTATTTTCCTTTCAGCGCTTAAAGCTTGCATCTATAATAATTACGTTTGAGGGATAATCTATAATAATTACGTTTGAGGGAGCACAGAAAGAAACTCTTTTACATTTCGGAAATCTTTAAAAAATAAAATAAAATTTTCCCAACAAAAAAAATACTTTACTTGAGTTATTCTGGAATTGATAGATGGGTTATCTATAATCTATAATCCATAATAATTACTTGAGTTACAAATTAACAATTTTCTTGTATCTTCTCTCATTCCCTTTCTTTTCTGTTATGAAATAAAGCTAATAATAAAGGAGAGAAGAAAAAGAAAGAAGGATAAAAGGAAGAATAAATAATGAGATAATAGAAAGCAATTGTTCTGTGTATTATTATTGATAAGAAGAGTCTTATTTATAGATACAATATTTAATCCATAAAGGAAACAAATCGACTAATTAATACAAATATTTACATAAAATGTAATGAATCATATGAGCATCAATCATATCAATAATATGAGTAGATTTATCAAATCAATGGACAATCATTAATTCATAACACTCCCCCTTGAGTGTCCATTGATAAGAGAATATATCTCGTTAAAGCCTTACTAGGAAATACCCTTTGGGATAAAAAACCTAGTGAAGGAAAAAGAGTACAACATTTTGTATTCTTTAATTAAATGCGACATTACATTTATGGTATCAGAGCGGTCATTCCTTAGGTCTGTGGACTTGGGTTGTCCACTTAGTTTTCTCTGTGTTTCTTTGAGTGTTTGGTTGAAATCCTGTCTTATCAAGCCTAACCAAGTGATTTTCTGTGTGCCAGTGAACTATGGTACCTCATCGTAGGACCTCTCAATCCTCTCAAGGCGATGCACCTGATATCGCTAGGGCTATAGAAGCAATGGTGACTGCTATAACGCAGCAAAGCACGGCGATGATGCAGCAGCATGAGGCATCAATGCAGCGACAGGCGGTATCTCTTGAGCAGGAGTAGATAGTGATGCAGCAAATGGAGGCTGCACGGGTGGCTGCCGAGGATGCACATAGGCAGCATATGGAGGCACTCCTCCAGCTGGAGGAGACCAGGACGATCGCACCTGCCTTTGGTCCGGAGCCACGACCTGCAGCCAGGGAGTGGAGTTTAGAAGATTTCCTGAAGCACCACTGAGCAAAGTTTGACGAGAAAACTAGTCCTAACGCCGCAGACCAATGGCTGAAGGACCTAGAGCGCATCTATGATGCAAAGATGTGCCCCGCAGAGAACAAGTTGGCGTTCTCTATGTATATGCTCACAGGGGAAGCGAAGCATTGGTGGATCAGCACCAAATCCATCCTTGAGGAGAGAGATGAGCCAGTGACGTGGGAGGCTTTCAGGGAGAGATTCTTCTGCGAGTACTTTCCGGACAACATTCAGTACGCCAAGAAGGTGGAATTCCTCCAGTTGACTCAGGGGAGAAAGACCGTGACGAAGTATGCTAAGAGATTCAAGCACCTCAGCTGTTTCTACACCCTGCCACTTGATGAGGAGTGGCGATGCGAAAAGTTTGAGAATGGTCTCCGCGGCGATATCCGTTTGATGGTGGCTCCCTTGTCCATCAAGGATTTCGCTGGTCTGGTGGAGAAGGCCAGGGTTATGGAGAAGATGAAGCGGGAGGTGGAAGGTCAGCGTCCACAGCAGCCACAGCAACCATAGAGGATTGGTTGACCATCTGGGTCCAGACCTAGGCACGAGGAGCGGAGGAGGCCATATGATAGACCCCACCATTAGTCTCAAGGGTCTAGGAGTTTCCCTCCTCAGCAGGGTCGAATACAGTGCTATATATGTGGAGGCCCTCACCTGAGAAACGCCTGCCCGCGTATGGAGGGTTACCGTCGGTGCAATAACTATGGCAAGGAAGGCCACTTTGGGAAGGATTGCCCCAACCTTGCCAGGGCAGTAACACGCCCTCCAGTTTAGACTCCTCACCAGCACCAGCGGAGGGACAAAGGCAACAGGCCTCAGGCGACGGGTAGAGTATATGCCATGATAGGAGCAGAAGTTGCAGGCTCAGGTAATCTTGTTATGGGTCGATGCGTGATTGCTAGTGAATCTTTGTGTGTGATGTATGATTCTGGAGCGACACACTCCTTTGTGTCAATTGCTTGTGTGGAACGTCTGGGTCTGCTGGTGCGCGAGCTGCAGTGTGAGCTTGCGGTATCTACTCTGGCGTCAGGTCTGGTTAGGACGTCTTCCTTATCTGCTAGGTGTCCGGTGGAGGTAGAGGGACGCAGGTACAAAGTAAATCTAATCTGCCTACCTTTGTAGGAGTTAGAGGTGATCTTAGGGATGGATTGGCTCTCTGCCAACCGCATTCTTATAGATTGTCGAGAGAAGAAACTGCTTTTCCCCAACTCAAAGGAGCCTGAGTTGTTAACTTCTCAAGGAGTGGTCAGGGAACTACAAAAGGGCGCGCAGTGTTACGTGATCTTCACCCATCTAGAGGTAGAGAGAGGAGAGGCGACGTTAGTGATACCGGTAGTGCAAAATTTTAGGGATGTATTTCCGGAAGAGGTGTGGGGGTTGTCTCCCAATAGAGAGGTGGAGTTCTCTATTGATCTAGTACCAGGGACAGGTACGGTATCGATGACCCCTTATCGCATGGCTCCAGCCGAGTTGGTGGAACTCAAGAAACAGATAGAGGAACTGATGGAGAAGTAGTTTATTCGACCCATCACTTCGCCTTGGGGAGCACTAGTGTTGTTAATGAAGAAGAAGGATGGAAGTTCGTGCGTGTGTGTGGACTACAAACAGTTAAACAAGATGACAATCAAGAACAAATACCTACTCCCAAGAATTGATGATTTGATGGATCAACTACATAGGTCGTTGGTGTTCTAAAAGATAGATCTACGGTCGGGATACCACCAAACCCTGGTGAAGGCGGATGATGTACAGAAGACCGTCTTCCGGTCACGGTATGGACATTATGAGTACGTGGTTATGCCATTTGGTGTGACTAACGCTCCAGCAGTGTTCATGGACTACATGAACAGGATCTTCAAACCGTTCTTAAATAAGTTTGTCGTGGTCTTCATAGACGACATACTGATCTACTCCAGGACTCGGGAGGAACACGCAGAACACTTGAGGTTGGTGCTCGGTGTCTTGAGAGAGAAGCAACTTTATGCCAAGTTATCCAAGTGTGAGTTCTGGATGGATGAAGTTCAGTTTTTAGGGCACGTGATATCTGCGCAGGGTATTTCAGTGGATTCAGCGAAGGTTGAGGCAGTGGTTAAGTGGGAAAGTTCCAAGTCTGCAACTGAGATAAGAAGCTTTGTGGGCCTAGCTGGCTACTATAGGAGATTCATAGTGGGATTCTCCAAGATAATGGCGCCTCTAACACAACTCACACGAAAGGACCAGCCTTTCACTTGGACGGATAAGTGTGAGGACAACTTTCAAGAGCTGAAGCAAAGATTGACCAGTGCTCCGATACTAGTGATCCCTAATGTGGGGAAGCCTTTTGAGGTCTATTGTGACGCCTCTCATTTGGGACTTGGTTGTGTTTTGATGCAAGGAAAGAGGGCAGTGGCGTATGCTTCGAGACAACTTAAGGTGCATGAGCATAACTACCCCACTCATGACTTAGAGTTGGCAGCCATAGTGTTTGCTTTGAAGATCTGGAGACATTACCTCTATGGTGCCCAATTTCGGGTGTTCAATGATCATAAGAGTCTCAAGTATCTATTTGATCAGAGGGAGCTTAACATGAGGCAGAGAAGATGGATGGAATTCTTGAAGGACTACGATTTTGAACTGCTATATCATCCGGGGAAGGCCAATATTGTGGCAGATACCTTGAGTAGGAAGACGGTACACACTGCGCATCTCATGATTAAGGAAGTGGAGCTACTCGAGAAATTTCGAGACATGAAGCTACAGGTGGAGTTGGGATCTGAGTTCATTAGATGTACTACCCTAACTATATCTAGTGACTTCTTGAGTTCAGTTAGAGAGAGGTAATTGTTGGATGCCAGCCTGAAGAGAGTCAGAGAACAACTTGGGTCAGATGAGGCAAGGTATTTTGCTTTGGGTAATGATGGCATATTGAGGTTCCAGGATAGAGTGTGTATACCTGATGACATTAAGGTAAAACGGATGATCCTTGAAGAGGGGCATACAAGTCGTCTTAGTCTGTATCCTGGCATGACTAAGATGTATCAGGATTTTAAGGATACTTTCTGTGGCAAGGGATGAAGAAGGATGTCGCACAATTTGTATCCACTTGTCTAACCTGTCAAAAGGCGAAGGTTGAGCATCAAAGACCCGTTGGGATTCTACAACCCTTGGAGATACCCGTGTAGAAATGGGACAGCATCTCGATGGACTTTGTGACCCATTTGCCACGAACTTTTAGAGGGCATGACACCATCTGGGTTATAGTGGACCGATTGACCAAGAGTGCCCATTTCTTGGCAATGAACTTGAGGATGTCCATGGCAAAGTTGGCCCAACTGTACATCAAGGATATTGTGAGACTGCATGGGGTGCCTTCGAGCATTGTATGAGACGGGGATCCACGATTCACGTCTCAGTTTTGGCAAACCTTGTAGGAGGCTTTGGGAACCAAGTTGACTATAAGCTCAGCCTACCATCCCCAGACTGATGGCCAATCCGAGAGGACCATCCAGTCACTTGAGGACTTATTACAGACATGTATATTGGATCACCTGGGAGCTTAGGATGAGGTGTTACCCTTGATCGAGTTTACCTACAACAACAGTTTTCATGCGAGCATTGGCAAGGTGCCATATAAGGCTCTTTATGGTAGGAAGTGTAGGACTCCCCTATATTGGTATTAAGATGGGAAAGCAATGCTTGTCGGACCGAAATTGTTAGAACAAACTACTGAGAAAGTCAGGATGGTGAGAGATAGGATGTAGGCCTCTCAGAGTCGGCAGAAGGCTTATGTAGACCGTAGAAGGAGACCCTTGAAGTTTGCGGCGGGCGATCATGTGTTCTTGAGGGTGACCCAAACTGCTGGTGTAGGAAGGGCTCTCCGCTCAAGGAAGCTCTCTCCTAAGTTCCTTGGTCCCTATCAGATTGAACCAGTGGCTTACGAGATAACTTTGCCCCCTCAGTTGGCGAATCTTCATTCGGTATTTCATGTATCACAGCTGAAGAAATATGTTTTTGACCCATCTCATGTGTTGGAAGTTGAGGATATACAGATCAGAGAGGATCTTACTGTGGAAGTGCCACCCATCGCTTTAGAGGATAGCAAAGTGGAGGAACGCCGAGGAAAAACGGTAAGCTTTGTCAAAGTCATATGGGATCGGAGGACATGCGACTCTACTTGGGACTTAGAAGAGGACATGAGAAAGTCACATCCACATCTGTTCACTTGGTGAGTCTTCATTTTTGAGGTCGAAAATTTTTCTTGTTGGGGAGAATGTAAGGCCCAATATATTTGCTTCCTTTTCTGCCTTAAATATAAAAGGGTTGCCCTAATGTAATGGGCCTAAAGGCTGGCCCAGAGGATAAAACCAAACCCTAATCTGTCCTAACACACTCACTCTCACTCATTCATAGATTTTTAGCCGTCTCTCTCAACTACACCAATAGAGCTCTGCTAAGGTTTGCTTCCTCGCCTCGAACAAGTCCGCTCAAAGCTCAGTATTGTTTCCTACTCCATGTAAGTGATCCTCAATCTCAAAGCTTTACTCCCTAAAGCTCTTTTTCGTATTCCTCCATTGAGGGTTCCATAATACCTCTGTTCTTCTACTGTCCCGTTGTTCCTTTAGTTTCCAAGTCTATCTCTCGAGCTGCTATGCTCTGTTGACATCCATGTTTGCTTATGTATTTTTTTCATGCGATTTAATGATTTGTATATTGCTCTGAGTGGGTGAAATGTATTGTTGCATTGTTTGGCTTGTTTTGGGTTTGTTATGCGAGTGAATAGTGGGTGACAACTGATAATCTCGCCCAAGCGAGCTTGCCTCGCCAAGGCGAGATAAGCAGGGGCTCGCCCAAGTATTCTTGCACGAGGGGTCACTCAGGCGACCAGCTCAATTTGAGTGAGCGAGCATCTCGCCGAGGCGAGGAAGGTCTCGCCTAAGCGAGACAGTGCAGAGGCCACTTTTCCAAGATTTCGAGCCCTCGCCTAGGCGAAGAGAGCTCGCCTGAGCGAGAGACTCTCTCGCCTGAGCAAGACTCCTCTACCTGAGCGAGGGGTTGGGCGAGAGTGCGGTCTAGTTTGGCATTTCTTTTCCGTTCTTGGATGTTTGGCATGTAATTAATTGGATTACTGTATGATGGCATGATGGGATTGAGTATAAATGATGAGGGGAGGCTTACATGTAGTGAATGGTGAGTTTGGCATGATCTTGTGTGGATTATACATGAGGGGTTGGATATATATGTGGTCACAAATCTGACATGAACAACGATGAATATTGATGGTTGGTAATTCAGTGGCATAATATTGATATGAGGGGGAGACATTTTTCCCATGGTTGGTAACAACGAGTTGGTATTGGTTCGACGTGTGATAAATGAGGGTTGGTTATGGGTGTTGGCAGGAAGTTTCTATGCATGATGTGTGTGTGTATTTCTTGGCTGTTTATATCTGTTGGTAAGTGGTCAGTACGTAATCCCTTCGAGTCTCTAGGTGAGACTTCCGGATCATACTTTAGTGGTCGGGACGTAATTCCATGGCCCCTGTTAGTGGGTGTCCATGGTGGTGCCCCATCTGTATAACTTGATAAGGATTCAAGGTAAGGTTGCATCCTGACACTCTAATGAGTCAGTTAGTCTCACCTAGAGTGAACTGACTGTTGTGGTGAGAGTAGTAGGAGACCTGAAATTCATTAAGCGATAACCTTGTGTGTGAGGGAAATTGATTCATTGTAACACTTGTAACACATAGCTCGAGGGTGAGCAGCTCGGGGGTGAGCAGAGGTATCCACCACAAGCGCAAGCATCCGCTGAATCCAACCAGGTTATGTATCCGGATGAGTCGAGTCGTGTCTTAGTGTATTGTCTAAAAAGTCATAACATGCTTGATTGATATGTGTATATGAGATTGTGGAAATATATATGATTGTATGGATGAAATCTTTTGTGCTCTAGCTTACCCTACTTTTATTGTTGTGTGGTCTGTTGTGTGGTACTCTCTTTTGCGATGATCATCAGCTTGTTGATGTGAGCAGATGCGAGGAACATCCGTGGGCAACAGGGAGGTGATGGTTCCACTGCAAAATCTGCATGGGTTGGACTTTAGTTTCTTTGGGCTTTCTTTAGGGCTTTGTATTGCGTTATGCTTTATTACTTTACCTGCATTTGTTAGACTTTTCAACTGGTTTTCTGTTGGCATCATGGTATGCCTAACTTTGTAGAGGTTGTGTTAAGGACCCCAAGAATGCGCTGTTGTACTATTTGTGTGTGGCGTTTCTTTTAATTACGCTTATTAATTAAATGAGACGTTACAATAACAATAATAATAAGAATAAGAATAATAATAATAATAATATATAAAGAAGATTCTCTCTTTTGTGTCTACATTTTATAATATCAGTTTTACTCTTAATTATTTTAAAAATTAATTATTTTATAAATAATTTACTTTTAACTAGTATTCTAAAAATCTTTTTTGTCTTAAACTATCATTTAAAAAAAATTATGCATATCTTTTTTTTAATTTTACATTTAACAAATATTTTAAAAATTAATTATATATTTGAAAATTAAAAAATGTGAACACACATGCACAACAACGTGGTGTGTTCGCTAATAATAATAATAACAATAACAATAATAATAACAACAACAATAATAACAACAATAATAATAACAATAATTATTATTATTATAATCATTATAATAATAATAATAATAATAATAATAATAATAATAACTTAATTGCTAAATGATACATTTGAGGGAGCACAAAAAGAAAAAATATTAAAATTAAAAAAAAAACACGCTTGTGTTATCTCACATACCTCATTTTCTCTCTCTTACATTCTACAACCACACAAGCATTTCTTTCTCTCTTCTTTGGTCACAAACCCTGACCTCTTCATCTTTCACACTCTTTCATATCTGCCTTTTTCACCCTTTAACCGTTCTAGGTCTTTGTAATGAAGAAATCTTACAACACTCTATCTCAAGTTCCTAAAATGGTGTTATACTACAATTGGAAAGTGTTATCTTATTTTTGAAAACGTAGTCTATTTTCCACTCTTGAAACCTTGCTGTCATGGCTGGCTAAACAACAAGATTTGGACCTTTGAGAAGAAAATCGGTAAAATCTGAATTTAATATACATACATATTTCAATTTTCAATTTTCAATTTTGTCTTCCTTTTATCGCTTTAAAGTTTACATTTTTTTTTTCACAACAAGAATTTCAAAACTCTAAAATTTACTTATGTTCTACTTATCACAATTTTCATTGCTAAAAGAATAATCTTTTACCTTATTATGTTTTCGTTTATGTGTATTTTTGCAAAGTATTTTCCTTTCATTGCTTAAAGCTTGCATCTATAATAATTACGTTTGAGGGATAATCTATAATAATTACGTTTGAGGGAGCACAGAAAGAAACTCTTTTACATTTCAGAAATCTTTAAAAAATAAAATAAAATATTCCCAGCAGAAAAAAATACTTTACTTGAGTTATTCTGGAATTGATAGATGGGTTATCTGTAATCTATAATCTATAATAATTACTTGAGTTGCAAATTAAAAATTTTCTTGTATCTTCTCTCATTCCCTTTCTTTTCTGTTATGAAATAAAGCTAATAATAAAGGAGAGAAGAAAAAGAAAGAAGAATAGAAGGAAGAATAAATAATGAGAGAATAGAAAGCAATTGTTCTGTGTATTATTATTGATAAGAAAAGTCCTATTTATAGATACAACATGTAATCCATAAAGGAAACAAATCAACTAATTAATACAAATATTTACATAAAAAGTAATGAATCTTATGAGCATCAATCATATCAATAATATGAGTAGATTTATCAAATCAATGGACAATCATTAATTCATAACACTCCCCCTTGAGTGTCCATTGATAAGAGAATATGTCTCGTTAAAGCCTTACTAGGAAAAACCCTTTGGGATAAAAAACCTAGTGAAGGAAAAAGAGTACAGCATTCTGTATTCTTTAATACAATATTGTTCATCACATATTCTATTTCTCCCCCTCAAGGAAACTTACATCTTTCAGGTGACGAAGTCCGAACTTGTGAATCATTTGCTCAAAAGTTCTTCTTGGCAGAGACTTTATAAATAGACCTGCCAGATTTTCACATGAATGAATTTTTGGATATTTATATCATCCTTTCAATTGAACAATACACTATTGTTTTCATATATGATTGTTGATTCCATCTTTGTCGGGGATAGCCACAAGTTTCTTGCACATGTTGAATTATAGACCTTAACCAAAGATATTCACAACTTTCCTCATAATTCTGAATGATTAAACGATGTTGCTACTATGGTTTGTTTCATATACATCATGAAGCCATTGTGCTACCACATGTGAACAAACATCTTGTTTATGATAAACCATTGTGACATTGTGAGAATATGTAAAATAACATGCATATACATAACCCATTAGGTCTGATTCTGAATCATTTGGATGAAATAAGCTCATATTCGTAGTACCTTTAAGGTAACGAAATACATGTCTTAATCCAGACCATTTTCTTCTTGTAGTTGAAAAATTATATCTTGTTTAAAAAATTTATAGTAAATGCAATATCATATCGAGTATAATTGGCAAGATACATCAATGTTTCTATGGCACTAAGATATGATGTTTCTGGACCAAGAAGATCTTCATCATTTTCTTGAGGTCTAAGAAGAGCATTTATCAACATCTAACGACCTCACAACTAGTAGACAACTATTAGAGTGCATAATGGATGTGACTTGTCCATTTAGATCATTTTACGCACCTTAATTATATAAGCATCTTGATGTATAAAAAACACCTTTGTAAATATGATTCTCAAAAGAATCGTACGAATAGGTTGTAACATCATCCATTAATGTAAATGCAAACCTTGTTCTGCAACTAGGATAATCAAATATTGTAATATTGTTGCATCCAGTACTAGTGAATATGTTTTTTCACAATTCAATACAAGGTTTTGTGAACAACCTTGAGCAACCAATTGTGCTTTATATCTAACAATTTCATCATTCTTAATTTGATTTTGCGCAAAAATTCATATGTACCCAGCAGGTTTCACAACTTCAGGTGTGCGAACTATACGTCCAAAAACCTTTTGTTTAGCAAGCAAATATAATTATGCTTCTTTGCATATTTTCATTTTGGCCAATCTTTTCTTTGTTGACAATCTTCAATGATCATTGCTTATTGATCCTCATTGTCATTCATAGCATTCATCACTATATTATAAGTAAGAGTTTCGTCAATGTTAACTTCATTTTGGTTCCGTATTATATGATTCAGGACATAATTTATTGAAATCTCATCATTTTCAATAATTTCAGGTACCTGAGGTTCTTCTGGAACCGAATCATTAGTTATGTCAAATGAATCTTTTGGGATTACCACCTTTTCGAGTAGGTCATCTTGCATTTAAGCTCCCTTTCTCATTCAAGAGTTTTTATCTTTGAAACCAATAGGCCTACCACGCTTCAAGCGTGTCTTTGGAACTAACAAGCCTACCATGCTTCAGGCGTGTTATGAAATCATATTAAATATGCTCGGAATATTAGCAGTTAATATATATGATTTGATTACCCTTTCTGTCAATAAGAATATTTGGTAATTGATCGACTAATTTTGTAAATGAATTATCCTTTGAACTTTTAGTTCACATTCTTTTGTACGAGGATCAAGATAAGAAAATGATAATTCATTCCAACCAATATTCTTTTCCAATTGCTTTTGTTAGATATTGTTTGATATTATTAAGATATTGTTAGATATTGCTAATCACAATATCAAACAAAATCTTCTATTTACTCTATTTATTTTCAATTACTCTTTTTTAGTTGTACATCTCTCTATTATAAATAGATTACCCTATGTGTGGTTTATACACAAGGGAGATTAATTTCAAACCCTATTTTCTTTCTTCTCAACATGGTATCTAGAGCTTATGGTATTTTTTGGCATTTTTTTTTTGCGTCGCCCATGTCGCCACTGTCGCCACCACTGTCACCATCGCTGTCGTGCTGTCACCGTCGTGCTTGTAACATCCCTAAGGAATATTACTAATTTTTAATAAACAAAATAGGAAATGAAAATAAAACCTCATTTAATATAATACCATTTCCCAAAACACGGGAAATTAAAAACTTTAAGATAGCATAATTCATATGTTCGCAAATACATTGTTCCAAAATTCAACATAATAAATTTTACATCAAAAGTCTATATATGAAAACTCTTTCAAAAGCCCAAGTAGCCCCTACACTCCGCCTCTAAGTATCTCTTGGCTCACCTGTCAAATCATCTGCTCCCGGATAACAAGTTATCTGATCATCGCCATACACATACAGATAAGGTGAGCTATGCACAATATATAAAATATATACATGAAATAAATATGCCACCCATCCCAAAAGTAAATAACATGACTAAGTATTTCATTGTTTTCAAATTACCCATCCATGATCTCATAGTCCTTCATGAGTCATATACATGAACTAGGTCTTGGGACTTTACTGTGCTCCCACGAAACTAACCCATTCGTGGTTCAACCCTACGAGCCTATCCCGCTCATAGTCCTGCCCCACAGACTCCTCGTCTATAGTAAAACATCCAAGCCTTCCTCGCTCGGACCATGGCACGCACGCAATCACCATACTATGGACTCCTCGCCCAATAGCAGCCAACGGGAACATAACAGTTCCTTGCCCATTGTGCGTCCGACACATGTAATGACCATACTAAGGACTCCTCGCCACTTAGCAACCGACGGGAACTTCACAGTTCCATGCCCATCATGCGTCCCACCAACAAGCACATCTCGGGCCCCTATTGGACTTAGTCCTTCAAGCCCAAACACCATAAACACATGCATATAACTTCCTTTAAGGAGGAAAGAGTAGCCAAACCAGCATATAAAGCACATACAAACATAGTAATTCGCATAAACTCTCTTAAGCCAAGGACCCCCACCCAAGTTAAACCCTCAGCCTCGCTTAGGCTAGTCCACCTCGCCTGAGCGAGCTTAAAACAGTGATTTCTCCACGTTATCTCGCTTAGGAGAGCTCTTCGCGCCCGGGCGAGTCACTCCTTCACTCAAAATAACACACACACCTCGCCTAGATGAGGATTCGACGAGAAATTCACCAATTCAACTTCGTAACTCGCTTAGGTGAGCCACTCTTGCCTAGGCGAGAATGTCTGTTGCCCAAAACCCTAAAAACCCCTCGCTTGGACGAGAAGTCGCGCTCAACACGCGCAAACTTCTTCATGACCTCGCTTAGGGGAGCCACTCTCGCCTAAGTGAGAGTGTCTGTCGCTCAAACCTAAACCAGTCGTCCAAGCGAGAAACGCGACTCAGAACCAAAAAGAAGGTTCTGCAACTCTCGCTTAGACGAGATAGACTCGCTTGGGCAAGACTTGCAGAGTTCTCTCCCTGTTCACGCATATAATTCACTCAAAACAATGCACAACCATACCAAAACACATTTCTATTCATACCAAATCAATTTACACACATTGCAACAACACATAGGCATAATATAGACTCCAAATAATTCCCAAATTCCAAGTTTTACACCATTCCTATATATACAGTGCATAAACCCATTTTATGCATGCATTTAGATCAAAATTCAAATAAAACAGTACCAAACTCACAACCCCCAAATTCCCTCATGTGCATCACGAATTTCAGTGCATAGTTTCATCAAAATCATACAATTGCATACATCAACACAAATTTCGAGTTCAGCTCCCCTAACCTGGAATTCTGGGCTAATCTCAATCCCTATTTTCTTTATTCTCAACATGGTATCTAGAGCTTAAGGTATCTTTTCTTTTCGTCGCCGCTACCTCTGCTGCCTTCGCCGGACCTTCGCCAAACCGCCGCTGTCGGACCTTCGTTGTCGGAGTGCCAATTCTGACCGGCAACCTCGAAGTCGTGCCTCCTCCATGGTGTTTTCTGCTGCCTTTTCCCATTCTGAAAACTCTTCTGGTGTGTCTGACCAGTCCATCTACATTAGATATGTTAATGTACACTTTTCCATTGACAAGTTAATTGGCCATAATTATGCCACATGGTCATCAGACGTCCGATTATGGCTTAAGAGTTAGAGGTATCTTGATCATCTTGCCCCAAAAGCCCCTACTCTCACTCCTGCTGAGAACGACCGTTGGGAAACTATTGATGCTCAATTATGTGTGGTTCTCAAGGGTACTCTTGATCCTTCGTTAAAGCAACTTTTTCGTTCCTACGAAACATGTGCTCAAATCTGGGAGCATGCCAAGTTATTATACACCAATGATACTCAACATCTCTATGGTGTCTGTTCTAAATTTGCAATGCTTATTTCCTCTAAACATCAAGACTCTATGACTGATTATATGGGCAAAATTCATGCTCTATTTCATGAATTCAATAAATTATTGCCTCATTTCCCCGACCCTGCCACGAAGATCGAACAACGCTCAAAGTTCTTCATGCTTGGAGCATTACACGGGCTTGTTGATAAATATTCACATATTTGTGATCAAATTTTGGGTTCCCCAGTTGTCCCCACCTTAACTTCAACCTGCTCTACTCTTTGGCGTGTACTAAAACAACCCAGCACCGATACACCTGCTTCTGTTGATGATTCTTCTGCATTGGTATCTCACCGCGATGATCGGACTCGCCCTCGCAAACAGGGAAAAGGGCGTCCTAAGTGTGAACATTGTGGCAAGTTCGATCACAAGATTGACAAGTGTTATGCATTACATGAGTGTGAACATTGAGGCGAGCCAGGTCACAAGATTGGCAGGTGTTATGCATTGCTTGGATGTCCTCCTCGCTCTACTGTAGCTGTTCAGACCAACATTTCCCCACCTTCCTCTACTGGGGATCCTCCTTCTGTTTCACCTGATACACCTGCTATGTTCAACAAATTTCTCAAATGGTATAAGGATCAAGAGTCTTCTAGTTTCACTACATCTATCGCTCACACAGGTACATCTTTTGTTGGTCTGACTCGATCTTCTTCTCTTGGTCCTTGGTTGTTTGATTCAAGAGCCACTGATCATATTACTAGTAACAAATCTTTGTTCTCTTCTTTATCCTCTCCTAATCATTTACCTTCTGTTACACTGGCTGATGGTTCTAGAGTCTCATCTCATGGTGTTGGCACTGTTAAACTTTTCCCTTCTTTAACAATTAATAATGTTCTTTATGTCCCTGGGTCTCCTTTTAACCTGTTGTCCATCAGTCATCTAACTCGTTCTCTTGATTGTGTTGTTTCTTTTATCCACAATTATGTGTGTTTACAGGATCGGAGTTTGAAACAGGTGATTGGCACAGGATGTGAGTCTCATGGTCGTCCGATTATGGCTTAAGAGTCAGAGGTATCTTAATCATCTTGCCCGGAAAGCACCTACTCTCACTCTTGTTGAGGACGACCGTTGGGAAACCATTGATGCTCAATTATGTGTGGTTTTCAACGGTACTCTTGATCCTTCGTTAAAGCAATTTTTTTGTTCATACGAAAAATGTGCTCAAATCTAGAAGCATGCTAAGTTATTATACGCCAATGATACTCAACGTCTCTATGGTGTATGTTCTAAATTTGTAGATCTTATTTCCTCTAAACATCAAAACTCTATGACTGATTATATAGGCAAAATTCATGCCTTTTTTCATGAGTTCAATGAGTTATTGCCTCCTTCCCCCAACCTTGCCACGAAGATTGAGCAACGCTCAAAGGTCTTCATGCTCAGAGCATTACACGAGCTTGCTGATAAATATTCACATATTTGTGATCAAATTTTGGGTTCCTCGATTGTCCCCACTTTGACTTCAACCTGCTATACTCTTTTGCATGTACTAGAACAACCCAACACTAATACACCTGCTTCTGTTGATGATTCTTCTACGTTGGCATCTCACCGTGATAACCAGACTCGCCCTCGCAAACAGGGAAAATGGCGTCCTAAGTGTGAACATTGTGGCAAGCTCGGTCACAAGATTGACAGGTGTTATGCACTACATGAGTGTGAACATTGTGGCAAGCCAAGTCACAAGATTGACAGGTGTTATGCATTGCATGGTCGTCCTTCTCACTCTGCTGTAGTTGTTCAGACCAACCTTTCCCCACCTTCGTCTATTGGGGATCCTCCTTCTTTTGTTTCATCCGATATATCTACTATGTTCAACAAATTTCTCAAATGGTATAAGTATCAACAGTCTTCTAGTTCCACTACATTTGTCGCTCACACAGGTACATCTTTTGTTGGTCTGACCTGATATTCTTCTCCTAGTCCTTGGGTTTTTGATTCAAGAGCCACTAATCATATTACTGGTAACTAATCTTTGTTCTCTTCTTTATCCTCTCCTAATCCTTTACCTTTTGTTACACTGACTGATGGATCTAGAGTCTCATCTCATGGTGTTGGCATTGTTAAATTTTTCCCTTCTTTAACCATTGATAGTGTTCTTTATGTCCCTGGGTCTCCTTTTAACCTATTGTCCATCAATCATCTAACTCGTTTTCTTGATTGTGTTGTTTCTTTTACCAACAATTCTGTGTTTTTACAGGATCGAAGTTCAAAACAGGAGATTAGCACAGGATGTGAGTCATGGTCTTTATCATCTTCGTCCCTCTACACACGTTGGTGCAGTTATGGAGTCTCCCTCTCTTCTTCATGCTCAATTAGGTCATCCAAGCCTTTCCAAGTTACAACAGTTTGTCCTTGCCTTGTTCAAGTTATCTCATTTGGTGTATGAGTCATGTCAATTAGGCAAGCATAGTCGTACTTCCTTTTCTCATAGTGTCATACGTGGTACTTCGTGCCCTTTTGCCTTGGTTGACTCTGACATTTGGGGTCCTAGTCATGTTAAGTCTACTTTAGGTTTTCAATACTTTGTTACTTTCATTGATGATTATTCCAGATGTACTTCCATTACAAAACTCAATGTCTAGTAAAACACTAATTAAAAAAACATAAAAGAAAATCCATATGATGATAAAACTCTGTAAAAGCTTCTTCCCAACAAGCCCCTCTCTGATGCTATGCCTCACCAGCACCACCTGCAACATCATCTGCTCTCGTGTAACGAATTATATGATCATCACCAAACACAAGCAAATAGGGTGAGCTAACAGATAAACATATAACAATTCAAATAAATATATGCATACATTCATCAAAGGAACTTTATCCTTTGATTCCATACCACATGACCACCACCATCATCAAGATCCCCTTTGCTACCACTCCTACAAGCCATAACTTGTAGAACATGTTCGGGAAACCTGCTATGGACCATACTCCGTAACGTTAGGTGGAGTTCCCAATACGAACCATAGTTAGTATATGTCCCAAGACTACCAAACTCGCCGACCAACATCAAAGAGGACAATCTTTCTGGACCCATCCTTACGAGCCACAACTCACACACTCACACCAACAACACTCGCCAATCTGAACCATAACTCAAGGAGTGCTCGTGTTCATCCGCCATCCCGACCCACAACTCAAGGGATGCCATTCTGAGCCACAACTCAAGGAATGTCATGTGTTTACCCTTTATCCCGAGTCATAACTTAAGGGATATTGTTCCAAGCCACAACTCAAGGAACACTCCAGCAAGTCAATCTTTAAGGTATCACCCAAAGCCTTGTAGACCACGCAAATCTAAAGTATACAAACATTTTGCCCTTGCAATATGCTTGGCGCTACTCTAGAGTCGCAAGGTGAAATCTGTTGCAAATCACCTAGCGGAGACCATCTACCACCAGGCATCACGTGCCCCCTAAAGCCCTGATCCATCAATCACCACATGGCGGGACCACCCTCACTTCCAAGCACCACGTGTTCCAATAGCTTTCTGTATTTGTAGCTATCGCCTAGGGTTCGCCCTCACCGCAAAGCGTAACACCAGTAATGCGAATTTACTGGTTTTCAGCACAATAGAGCATATTACTTCCCTAATGTAGGCATAGAAACATATTGTAACTTTCACCAAGTTACTAACATCATATCCTATAGTCTTTATTCCCACACTTCTTAATTTATTACCAATATTCCCATTTCCATATAGGTTCACCAACCCAAGTATACCAACCATTTTATTTGTTTAAGATCACTATTGATATTTCATAGTAAGCCATTATCAACTTCATACCACTTATACCCCATCATTGACCCCAAAGATTACCTCAATCTCCACCCAATTTCATGTAACATAACAATTATACCTTAACCTATATTTACACAACATTTTCAACTTAGGCAAATCCTCATAGTATCTCCAACTCCTAAAATTATATTCTGCCTTACCATCAAATAGAACTCTGGTTTAATTAACGTGTAATGTACTATCATGGCATCTAAAACTGTTAAAACCAAATCATAACTTAGCATTCTCATATAGTCCCATCTCATGCATTATTTGTCCTTTTAACCTCATATCCAACATATCCTAATCCCAATCCTCTTTTAATACTCCCAATAACCCATATTAAATTCCCCAACCCACACCGTACGCCAACCACACAGTGCGAACTGCTCTAGTCTAGTGCCTAGCGGCAATTAAAGTGCTGCCAGGCGGTTCATGCTGTTCTAAGAAACCCAGAATCCCCCATACATATGCAAACCTTAACAAGTCCCAAATTTGAAGTTTCTCTCAATTTTCAACTCAATATGTTGCACTCACGTGGTTAAGTTCATAGTTCATTCATAAAGCTTCCAACACCCGGAATTCCATTAACATTTTCCACTTAATTTGATCCAAAATCTAAAACCCTAAAATTCTCTAACCCTAATATTCATATATCACCATATTCATTCGATTAATCCTAAATCACTTCGCAATTCACCAATTATTAGCAATCAGAATTCCATTCTCTAGTAGTAATCATTTTTCTACAATCAGAATTAGCTCAGAACTCATAGAAACATCAAAGTCGAATCAGTTTGGCTCACGTCACCTGATGGGTGTTCATCACCGTCAAACGGATCAAACAAAAACCCAGAAACTGGGTGAAGGAAGTTGTGTCACCCAGCGGCTTGTTCTTACCACCGGGCAATTTATGGGAAAAATCCAAAAATTCAGTGCAATCAAATGAATCGCCTAGCGACTTTAAAGGCCGGTAGGCAATTTCTGGAAAATTTCCATAGACACGAAATTATACATACTAGGCATAGTTTAAGCATTCCGAAAATACATCCAATCATAAAATAAAGCAACACGGAAATATATACATAGAGTCCAACTCCCCTAACATGGATTTCTCGCTTCCAATTGCAAGTTATGATCCTTGATGATTAGCATAACTCCCACTTCTTGACCCTTTTACTTTTCCATGTTTAATATCTCTCACTTCCCTCTTAGCTCTCTCTTTTCAATGCAAATTGATAGAATGTATCGAAAGGTCTCTCCCTCACCCTTAACTCATTATTATTCTCCCTTCACAACCTTTATTTTAATGGCTTTAATGATTCAAACGAAATTTGCATTAACAAAGAGCTTAATGACCATTGAATTATTGTTTTATGATGTTTTTCCAGCCCTTTTGACTACCCCCTTTGACGGCTAGGGTTTCTGACCTTTCTTATCCATGCCAAAAATAATTTTAGCAAAAAGAAAGCCTAATTCGTGTTTAATAAGATTTGAACACACAACCATCCAATTCCAAAGCAAGTGCACAACCAATTCAACCAATTCATGTTTCATGATAATTCCTACAAATGTAGGATTATATTATCACTCATCATGATCCATCATATTATTATTAAAATAATAACCACTTAAAATAACATACAAATGGCATTCACAAGACTTGAACACAAGTCCTCTAAACACAATCAAGTACTCTCAACTATTTAAGCTAGTACTTTTTCACATCATAAAAGTCAGCATTAAGTGTCATAAAGACTCCCTCTACCCACATTTATTAATTAATTAATTATTTAATTAATTAAATTTTTTGAGTCTTATAGTGGTGGGGAAGGCCTTGCACATAACAACATCTTCACTAGTGTACAAGCTGACATGGGTGACATAGGTTTTGACATGCTCGTTAAGGTCCGTGTCACCACAATAGCATTCCAGCGTGAAGGCTTTCCATTGGCTAGGGAGAGGGGTTTTGGTGATGTCGTCGATGAAGGGATAACGACGTTTGTGTGGGTATGTTGGTATGGGATGTCTAATAGCAGTTGGGAAGGTGGTGGTTTGGTAATTTGGGGGGATATGTGTATGGTGGGTTGGGAGGGTAGGTGTATGGTGGGTTGGTGAAGGTATGAGGGGTCAGGTTATATTTGCTTTCTTGACACACAAGAGTTTTGGACTCCACTTGGACTTCCTTTTCCTTGCCCTTTTGTGTGGCATCCATCTTTATTTTCCTTCAAAGGCGAGAATTTTCTTACTTCAAGGGCTCCATTAGCACTTCGTTTCTTGAAGTCTGCAAACTCTTGTTGCATCTTAGCTTGCCCTTCAAGGATGGCGGCTAGGTCGACCTGGTTTATGAAGACATCCTTGGATCTTGCTTTAGCCTCTTTTGAGACGCCAGCTTTGTTGCGGGTGGAAACCATCTTCAGAGATTCTTGGATTGGCAAAGTGTTATTCGTGCCCACAGTTGGCGCCAATTGTTCCTGCAGAACAATAGCAGATTATCATGAGAAATAAATCTTGCCTTACCCAATCTTCGAACCTCTCAGACAGATACTCTGCGATTTTGCTTGGTATGTCTTCTTATCCAGCTATCGGATGGGACATTTGGGAGGTTACCTATAGAAAGGACTCCAACGATCAAGTTAGTGAGAGCTCTCAAAGTCAAATTTCAATTTCTCAAATTTTAGTATTAATGAATTGAATACCTTTAATTGTTGTAGTCCACCTGCATTTATAGAGTATTAATCAAAGTTTACCTTGTTTATATGACCTTTACTAGGGTTCTTATGGACTTGGTTCAAGACCCAAGTTTCATGTTTGGCACATGGATCTGGGTGGTTTAGCTGTTTCATTTAAGTTATAGCAGGCGACCTTTTTCATAGGTATACGACTTAGAGTAAGAATCCTAAGTAAACCCTTGAGTAGGCGGCTTTCTTTGAGTAAAGGTATTACAAGATCTATGTGTTTTAGTTGCTAATCATTAGTAACTTTAATTTACAGTCAAGTTCAAGTATTATTTCATTATTTCATGCCGATTTTTTCCGATTTCTGTATAATACAGAAATAAACATGATTTAGAATTTAACATGCATAGGTCAGACTGGAGTAGCTTATATCAAAGTCTTAACGTTCAAACTCCTTTTCCACATTATTGTTAAAAAAAATTATTTATATTTTATATGAAGAATAATTAACGAAATTGTTTTCATGATATTATGTACAGGTATCGACCGACAATATTGATTTATAAAATATCCAAATTATATTCTTAATATCTGAAATAGATACACAATCCTAGTTTTTATTTTATTTTGTAAAACAAAAATCTAACAAAATTTGTTATGCCTATACTTTTATCCTACGCACAAGTGGCAAATAATAATTTATTTAAAAGTTTTATATTCAAACTTCTTGTGAACATTATATTGTTTATAAAAATAGGTATATATTTATACACTAAAAAAAACTCTTAAATAATACAAATTTTAGTAATAAGAAATATGTTTAGAAGATAATTTAGAATTTTATTTTTTTAATTAGAGACCAATTCTTTTAATAACAAAAATTTTGATAGTCAAAATCTTGATAGTTCGGGTTAGTGACCAGTTTATAGATCAACTCATAATATAAAGTATTTTAATTATCAATTTATAAACTAATTATAACTTTTTGAAACTATTTTAGTTACCAACAATTTTTAATTTATAAATTAGTATATATAAATTGATCAGTATAGTGACTAATTATTTTTAATCATATTATTCAAATTTTTTTTAGTGATATATAGAGATAATTAAGAATATAATTCAAAGAAATAATTGCAATTCCTACCCTTCTCCTTGTGAACATTATTTATTTCTTTTGTTTTTTAGTTTATTACTATATGATCAACATAAACTTGTATAAGTTTTTCATTTAGTCATGAAAAATGAAATTTAAATATCTTTGATAAGTTTTCTATTCCAAGTGATATAAGTAATCGTAGGTAAGTTCCCAATTTCCTACAACATTAGAATGTGTTGTGTTGTTTTCTTTAATATAAATTTAATTATAACCGTAATATCCATATAAGAGATTCAATATTTCACTACCCACTACAAAATCAACCAACATATCAACTATAGGTATTGGATATTCATCTTTAGGAGTAGTTGCGTTTAAATCTCTATAATAAAAAAATTTCATCTTGCCATTTTTCTTAATTATAGGCATAATATTAGCAATTATGCAATCCTTTGAAGATTTTATTTAATTGACTTTCTTCCTTTTCGAATAAAGAGTCAATGCTCAACTGGTTGATAGAGGACCATTTGAATTAGGCCAATAACAAGGTTTACAACTAACTGTATAAAAGAAGATAAAACTTCAAAGAAGAAGACTCTACTACTTTTGGAAGTAAAATATTAAACATTTTCTATGTTTTTCTTAGTCTCGTAAAACTTTTATAGCTGCAAATATTTCCTTATAATTTTAAGATTTTATAGAGATATCTTGGAGCCTCCATTGCCTCACATCTAAGTACAAAATAGGTGACATCTCAAAATAAGAAAAAAAAAAAAAAACTTAAAAAAAATATCAAATAATTTAGAGGAAACTAGTCCCACTTATTTTGAACAATCATATTCCAAGTCTGACATCTCTTATATGTAAGGGTAACTATATCATTTTATAAATAACATTCCTAATGTAAAAATCACTTTTAAATGGTTTAAAATTTTTTTCTAATTCGGTCGTTTCAAAGTTATTTAAGGAAAACTTTTTTTACTTAAGTTGTTCTTCAATTAATTTTTTTTTGAAAAAAGAGTAAACTAAGTTTGTTAAGGAATTTGGTGAATTTAAGATGTATTTTTTATCTTCCACGAAGTTTGTACCCGATGGATGGAAAGCAAATTCATACACTACAAAGAATATTTCATTAAAATTCGATTATAAAAAATTATTATAATAACCAATTTAGATACTAATTTATAAAATAAAATATTATTAATTATTAATAATCATTATTGTAAATAAAAAGTTAAAATTGATTATTAAATTAGTCATTAATCAATTAGAAACTAATATAAAAATTAATTTTCTTTAACAAAAATCTTAATATTTAACGACTAATTTTCTTTGATAATTAAAACCTTTATAACTAAATTTTAAAAATTAATTTAAAAATCAATTATAATTTATAATTTTTTATTTATAATAATAACTATTTAAATAATCAATAATTTTTTATTTTAATATCTTTATTAGTTTAGCTAACAACTTTAAGGTCACTAAGTTATTTTATATCCTTTTAAACGATAAGTTATGCAAATTCGAGCAAACAAAAGTTGATCATGTTCGGTTTAAGTTATACTTCTCTTGTCTAACCTGAATATTTTTCATATTTTTTTATTAAATTCATATTAAATTTATATTAAATTTATATTATCTATAATCATAAATCATGTTAAATATTATTATATTGTGTAAGAAAAATAAAATGTACCAAAATTGATGTTCTGCCAATACACTTCTTATATTCTTGGGTCATTATACATATCTTGATACTTTCATTATTTTTTTTTTTCAGCCAGTACACAGCTTTTAAATTATTATTCTGTTATATCGTAATATTTATTATAATTTACTAATACAATATTTTAACGTGCACGATTTCATATCTTAGATTCATACTCTCGTGAGTATTTGCTCTTAAAATACATTATTTATACTTTACATACAGAGATGATTAAGGCAAGATTTTTCCCTATATAAAGGCAAGAAATGAATACCAGAGTCTCATATTATATTATATTATACATAGCAATAGCTTGCTTCAGTTGAGAGAAATGGAAGTGAAAGCAGAGATTGTATCTAAGAGCACAATAAAGCCATCTTCAACAACACCCAATAAGCTTCGACACTTCAAACTCTCTCTCATCGATCAATTGGCTCCTCCGTTCTACGTCCCTATTCTCCTCTTTTACTCTGCTTCCGACGCCACAACCACCAAAACAATATCTCAAAAATTGAAGGCTTCTCTATCAGAAGTCCTCACTCTCTATTACCCCTTTTGCGGAACCCTCAGAGGCAACTCAACCGTCGAGTGCAACGATGAGGGCGTTGTTTTCACCGAGTGTAGAGTCCCCATGGAACTCTCAAGCCTTCTCAAAGACCCTGACCTTCACCAGATCCACCACCTTTTCCCATGCGATCCCTACAATCCTGCAAGGGAAACTATGACAGGGAACATGGCTGCTCAGTTGAACCAGTTCACGTGTGGAGGTCTTGCGCTTGGCGTCTGCTTCTCACACAAGATCACTGATGCTTCCACTGCATCATCCTTCCTCACTTCTTGGGCTGCAACATCAAGGTATATTGGTCATACATTTCAAATCCCAGTGATTTTATAAACTTGAGTTAAACTTATATAATCCCGTTCTTAAGATTTGAATGTTCATTTTATAATATGATTAATTTGAAATTTTGCAGAGGAAACAAACTGATACTACCTCAACTGGAAGAAGCGGCGCTGGTTTTTCCGCCGAGGAAGATAGAAATGAGCTTGATTCGCGGCATGATGGGCCACAAAAACATTGTGACAAAGAGGTTCGTGTTTAACAGAACCAACATATCTAGACTGAAGCAAAAGTTGGGGAGCTTCGACTTCACTCCCACCAGTGTTGAAGCCGTGACAGCACTCATATGGAAATCATCGCTGGAAGCTGCGAAAGCAAATTCAGAGGAAGGAAAAATTCCGGCGTCTATGATATCCCACGCGGTGAACATTCGCAGCAGAATGGCCCAAACCTTTTCGGAGCATTCCATGGGAAATCTGTGGCAACAGGCGGTGTCTCCGGTGGTGGAGGTGGAAGGAGAAGTGGGGCTGCGCGATTTGGGTGAGAGAGTGAGGGAAACGATAAGAAAAGTTGAAGGAAAATATTTGAGTATGGTTGAGGGTGATGAGTTTTATAAGGTGATGGAGTGTTTGAAGGAAGCAAGAACAATGGTCGCAGAAAAGGGTGTTCCTTGTTATAGCTTTAGCAGTTGGGTGAGGTTTGGGTTCTATGAAACGGATTTCGGATGGGGAAAACCAAGTTACGTGCGCACTATCGGAGTGCCTATAAAAAACGTGGTCATTTTTATGGCTACTAAGGTTGGTGATGGCATTGAGGCATGGATAACCTTGACTTCGCGTGACATGGTCCATTTTGAGAAAAATCCAGAACTTCTCCAGTTTGTCTCGTTTGATTCTTAATGAGAAACAAGGTTTTTTTTTTTTCTTTTGTTTTTTCAAACACTATCTAGATTCGTATCTCTAAAATTGAATTGAGATTCTTAATATATTATAATTTCATTATTTATTTTTTATAATGATGAATTAGAGTAATTTTTTTGTATGTAGATGAACAATGGACAAAGCTTCAGCAAGTGAAGATTCTGCCGCGTCAAGGATGAAAACCAAATATCATTGATATATGAATGCAATGTTGTTTATCTTTTGTTTTCTAACTGTATTTTATATTTTATTACGTGATTCAATGTTTATTGGACTTTGTATTTAAATTTAATATTTTTATTCGAATTTTATTTAATTTAAAAACACCTTAAAGTGTATTAGAATTATTTTTAGTTATATTTTGATGGCTGTAGACACTATTGTATCATCCGTGGGTTTTAGAAGAAGAGTACAATTTATTAGAATTAAAATTAATTTAAGATCCGTGGACTATTTTTAATAGAAATTAGAGCCTAGATATGGGTTTTTTTTTTTATTTCAGGTTGTTTTAAACTCAGAGTCTTTTGACTTGTGAATCAGGACGAAGTCAATAAGATTGATGATGACATTAAAACTCAAGTTATCATCATATAAATCGATTTTAGTGCATCAGACAAATAAAGTCGTCAGTATTTATAACGACTCCGTATTTTTTTTAAACGTCCCAATTATATATATATATATATATATATATATATATATATATATATATATTATTAATTGTTTTTAACACTATAGATATTCTTTTTTAATTTTAGTTGATTGGTAGAATAAATTAACATAATTAATTGGTAAAATTTTGTAAATGGTAGATACAATTAGTTAGATTTAACAATATTTTTCATTAAATTAAATATATTAAGATCATTTCATTAAAATCACATAATAAAATACATTGAAAGATTGGATAAAGCTTCATCCAATTAAGAAAATATTTAATTACACTTAAAAAAATTAATTTAAAAAAAAAACATTGAACTGAAATCGTCTTTAAGTCTTGGGCGACTCTATTTTCTTTTACACTTAGACTGGTTTGCATTATGACAACTTTACTTTTATAAAAGAAAATCGATATATATCATAACGACTTCAATCTTAATTTTATTACGAGTTCTTATGACTTCACCCTATTTAAAAATAAAAAAAATCAACTGAACTACGTTTACGACTTCGAGCTCAAAATAATCCTGTATGTATGTTTAAACAAATCCCAACGGCTTATTTAGCTCTAATATTAATAAATCTGCACAAATTTTATCAAATTAATTGCATGTAAAAATCTTTAAGGCTATGTTAACTTGGTAGGATAGATTTAAGAGAAAGTGTGAAGATGGATTTGTGTTGATTTGAGTAGATAAATATGTGTGTTTTTTTGAATGGATTTAGAGAATAAAAAGAGTGGATTTGGAGATGAATTTTAAAAAAGTTAGTGAGTGATTTGATTGATGTAATAGATTAAAAAAAAGTTTTAATAAATAAAAATTTGAAAATTACTAAAATATCTTTGAAGGTAAAAATAAAATTAAATGATTATTAAATGAATTAAAAATATTAATTTAACAATATAGTAATTATCATTAATTATTATAAATATTTATATATATATATATATATATATATATATTTTTATTAATTAATTATAAAAATTATTATACATATTATTATATACATATATATTATTAGTTACTTCATATATTATTAATTATATATAATATAAAAAAGACATAAAAGTAAAATGGGTTTATATTTGTTCAAATTCACTCAAATATGAGTGGATGGATTTTGTCAAGAATCACGCAAATCCATCTTTGCTGTTGCGCTTGAATTATTTAATAAGAATATGAAAAATATTTTTTATCCATCTTTGTAAATCCGTGCTTTGTTACTATCTGTTCAAACGAATTGAGCCTAAATATCTAAATGATTACATTAGTAACGGTTGATCTAAAAGCATTAGATACTTTTAGAACCAAATTCAAATTTTTATTAAATGGAAAATACTAAAAGGTTTTGGATAACAATTTTAATAGAGCTAATTTGGAGTTTCCAAAAATGTATATATCTCATGTTTAGTGAAATAGGTTTTTTCTTTTACGGTGCTACATGTTTAGGCTATCTTTGTTTCTACTTGCTGAAAGTATTACAATTGGCCTCATAAGTATTTTTGTTATTTACAATTTAGCTGTTCGTATATTAAATTGTAAAAGGTTAAACAAAGTTGTGGTTACCAGTGTTTTTCTTTAAGTTTAAAGTTGTCAAATTAATTTTTTACCTTATCAATCTGAAATTTAAATAAAATTTTCATGATATTTAAAAGAGTTGTTCAATTTTAAAATTGCTAACGGATATCATGTTTGAAAATAGATAAGAAAAGCCTGTCACATTATCGGTTTGGCGCTTTAGCCAAATTTAGCCTTACTTCCCACATGATCGGTTTGGCACTCTAGCCAAATTTAACCTTACGTCCCAAAATTGATAAAAATAGCATAGCATTTTAAGAGAACAATTATGATATTTTGATAATTAAATTTTAATATTTTTTAAGTGATTTTAAAATATTAAAAAATAAAAAAAATAAAAAGTTATTTAAAAATGTTATCTTATGTATGAGAAAATATATTTCTTAAGAGAAATAGAAATTATCGAGAGAAGTTGGAGATATATTTCTGCAAATCTTCAACGCAGAAAACCTTGAAAATTTCCTCAACCGCCTACAATGTATTTTTTACAATGAGTAAGTTATATATTTTGTTTTCACAAAAATATTATTTATTAGTATTAAAATTTGAAATTTAGTTCTGATAAAACTTCTTTTAATTTTCATTTGAAAAATAAGATCTAAACTTACTATTTTTTACAATTTAAATTCACATAATCACGTATAAATGAATAAAAAATATTTTAGAGATGTTACATGTAATATCCAATTTAATAGAATAAATCTAATAAAATAAAACGTCACATGTTTATAGTATAAAATAGAGCACCGACAGAAAATATATAAGAATTAATCATTATAGTTATCCATAATATACCGGAAGGAATACCCACAGGCACAATACAATGCCTTAAACATAGACTAAACATGAAACAGTTAACAAAAAAGAGTTGCTCACAAAGTAAGGAACCTAACTAAACAACAACATCTCTACCAAGATCACGAGCACCGAAAGTCTCCATGTCTACTCACACCAAGGATTTGGTGATCATCGCAAATATGAAAAGCCAAACAAAGAACACAAATACAGATAAAAAGGGTAAGCTAGTGAAATTAATTTTTAACAGTTAAATAAACAAGTTATGAAACAAAAGAAACATACAACCAAGGAATAATTCACATACTTATCTTCATCTAAACAATTAATGGACTCTCGACTCGATTATCCGGATTATGCACTTGATATAGACTTCTAAAGGAAGTATGCAGTTGTGTTGGTTTCTAAACTCTGTAGAGTCCAGACACAAGGGGTTATCACCCAACCACACATAAGGTTAATCCCATTATGCCTTGAGCCCAAACATGTCCTAAGACTAGAATCTTTTGCCACTCTCACCACATAATTTATTCTACTCTATATGAGTGTGAACGATTATTAGAGTTCATAATACATTCATTTATCTAGACATCTCCTATATCAAGACATACACTAACCACACCATCACCAAGAATTTCCCTTGAAACTCTTTCATCATCAACATTCCACATGTTATCTCAGAATAATTATCATCCCAAGCTAAACACATCAAGTACAGGTCAAAAAATGCCACATAATTCATGCATAACTTCATACATCATAATTTTAACATTAACTCACTCAATCACAAGTTAAAATAAGGAATTAAAATTCTACAGCAATTCTCGCTTAAGCTAGAATGATCTCACTTAAGTTAGACTGGTCTTGCTTGTTAGTTTTGAATTGATTGAAATGTCAAGAAGGTGGGGGGTGAATTGGCTAGTTAAAAATTTAGGCTATCTTTGAAAGCTAAAAACCACCATTTATTTGAATCAATTAGATCACCAAGTTAGGATGCAAAAGCTATTTTTTTGTATACTTTCAATCGGTCAAAAACAGAGTTAATCGATTGATTTTACTAAACAAATTCTGTTATGGTATAATCAACCGATTGAAACAGAAAAACAATCGACTGAAATACTGGAAAAATGCAGAAATGCATATTCGAGTTTTAAACCAGGAACAATGCACAAGAATGATCAAGACAAGTTCTGAATGATTATGCAAAGATGCTCAATGCTGCAGATGTCATGAAAACATGCAAGAACACGAAAAAGATGATTAAAACACAAGTTCTTTAAACTTTAAATGATTATGCAAGAAAGAATGATTAGAGAAAAGATGAGGTTACAAGATTTTTATACTAGTTCACTCAAACCTGAGCTACATCCAGTTTGTCAAGGCAACTTGAGCTTGACTTTGCACTATTTCAAAAGATTTACAAAGTGTCCACTCTTACACTTTCAAAATATGTAAAAACCACACAAAAGACTCTTAAATCACACAAGAATCACATCAGCACAGCAGGAACCCTCTTGCAGACCTGAAAAACCACCAGGCACACACACAAAGCTTGAGAAAGATCAAACCTCAGTGGTAGCATAGCTCAGCCTACACAAACCACTTTTTCCAAGCTTCAAACTCAAGCCAAAGGCTCCAAGAATTGATCCAAGATCAATCTTCAACTACTACAGTCTGAATGATCACGAAAGAGAGAGTTTCCACAAGTTTCTAGAATAATTTCGTGCTAAAAAATGATCGGAATACCTCTCTTTCGAAAATCATAGCTCTTATTGTCAAACTGTTACGAAATTCAACAGGTTGATCTCCAAATCAATCGGTTAATTTCACTTGACTTAAGTGAAATCAGTCGACTAAAAAATAAATCAACTTATTGAATTAGTTACAGTTTAAGACTATTGCAGCCAACCTTTTAACCTGTTGAAAAACCATTCAACAAATTAAAAGAGACATTTTAACCTGTTGAAAAACCATTCAACAGATTAAAAAACACAACAAAGACCAAAAACATCGAATTAATGCTATAAGGTCTACAATATGAATTACAAACTTCAAATACACTTTCTAAATGATGTAACCATGTGGAGAGCACACGTTCTAGCCTTGATCACCATGAATACCATCAAATCTCGTTATCTTCATCAATGTAGGCTTCATTCCAATGGTAATGGCTTCCAAGTAGTTCAAAAAGCTTCATCAAATCTTCATTAAATCTTCAAGAGACCTACCACCTTGGCTTCACATGTCAACATTGCTTAAACTAGAAATTCTCGCTTAAGCGAAAATTCGAACAAAGAGCAAAGTGGAATTATGCTATTCTCACTTAAGCTAGAAATTCCCGCTTAAGCTAGACTGATCTCGCTTAAACTAAACTGATCTCGCTTAAGCTAGACTGATCCCGCTTAAGCTAAAATAGTAGGTTTTCACAAGTTTCAACATGCAAAAACCAAAAATATCAAACAAAACTAAAACAACACAACCACGAACATCAAACCAACATTTTAAGCACGATTCAAGACCAAAATCATGCAAGAAACTTTTAAAAAAAGTTTTAAAGTCCTAGCTTCCCTTACCTTAAGAGATTAACTCAGTCAAACAAGCTCCAACAACAGAGCACCACAACAGAACTACTACTTAAGGAGTTGACAACCAATATCAAGAAAGAAACAGTGAGGCCATGACCACAAACAGAATCATGCCAAAACTTCGGAACAGAAACAAAATGGAAAAAGGGATGAAGGTTTAGTTCAACTTACATGGAGGAGGTTCAATGAGCTCGGAGGAGGTCGTAGCTCAAGCCTTAGCAGAACGTCTGTTTTAGGAGAGGGAGAAGGAACGTGAACTATTTGGAATAAGAAGACAGAATAGGAAGTGAATGGTTGGAAGGGGAGTCTTAGGGGTAACAAGTGGGCTGACCCTGGACCTTTTATCAACAAATTTTTTTTTCTTCCATTTGAACTCATTTCAATAATTCTTTTAGTTGCTTTAATAGGTGCAATTTTTGTGGCTCACCAATAAGAAAGTTTTCGAACTAATAAAATAATATAAATTACATTTTGTTAAAATTTATTACATTTCTTTTATGTTGAATTATATGTTAACGAAAAAGAATATTTATGTATAAAGTATAAAATATTTTTGCAAATACTTGATTTTGTTGTAGACTTATTATGTTAGACAATAAAATCCTTTGAATTCACAATTTGATCAAAATGAATAAAATTTGGGGGACCCAAAACTTTTTTAAAATAGAGAGTGAGTCTTACATTACATGTTGGCTAGGGATGTCAACGGGGCGGGTAGGGTACGGGTAGTAGCTGCCCCGAACCCTACCCGCTGGATAAATATTCGCCATGTACCCGTACCCATATCTGTCGGGTATCCGTTATGCAGGTACCCGTCTATTTTTTTATATCTGCGGATATCCACGGGTAACCGCGGGTATTTACAAAAATATTTTAAAAAACAAATATTTAACCATAATTAGTGTTTGGATCAACAAGCCCACTTTCTCCGATTGATTCCTGAAAAACAGACAAATAAAAAATCATTAACAATTTATATTGTAGTTTATTTTTGAATGAAATATTAAAGAAATTACTAACTTCATCAATGTCCACATCTTGCAACATTGTATAAAGTTTCATGTTGTTCAATTTTAATCTAGAAAAGCTTGAAAACATAAGAAGTTCATTAAAAATTTCTAACAATCACTTAATTAAAATATCTAAGTAAAAATGTTAATTTCATTACCTTCCATGTTAGTCCATAACCAATCTTGGAGACATATCAATGCCTCCACAGTTTCTAGAAGTAATCTACTCTAATCCAATGTGGGGTAAGCATCCAACCACCATTACTAAATGAAGACTCAATGTTTTTTACTAGTATATATATATATATATATATATATATATATAAAAGGGTATTTTTGTGAATTAAAATTCAACGGGTACGAGTATCCATGGGTACGGGTATCCACAGGTACGGATACTATGATACCCGTACCTGCGCCGTTAACATGCGGATATCAAAATACCCATACTCACGAGTAACAGATATCCATTTTTAATATCTGTTTCCTAACCGTTGCGGATTTTATCCGCGGGTACGGATTTTTTTGACATCCGCGTTGGTATTGGATTAGATCACATAGGCTAGCGTATCAAGAATAATTACCGGACCTTATACATAAAAAACAAAAATTGGTTAATGAATTTCGTGCAATTATGAAGAAAACAATTACTCTCTTCTCCTTTTCATATAAGTAAAATCAACTAAGTTTTAGGTTAATTAAAATGTCACTTAATACTGTTTTCACCCATTAATAAATGTTGCGTAAGAGGAAAAAAGTAATTAAGTCTCAAAATAAGGCAGTTAGTTTAGCTTTTTTTTTTTCATTACTAAAATAAATGTTTTTATACTGCAAGATTTATATGATATATAAAAATTTTAATTGACATTGCGCATTTTAATTTAACTTTACTATTTTTGGATACTTCCTCTAAAATATAGATATACATTAAAAAATACTTATCGATAGCAGACAATTTCTTCTATAATTTCTTTTGTCAATGCATGAACAGAAACTCAATTAAGGATATGTAGCTGAGAAATACTTGAAAAATTATTCATTCACGATGATAAAAAATTAAACAAAGTTACATACTCTTTTTCACAAAAGAAAAATAGTTTCCTTTTTGAAAATGAGTTGTTGGTTTTTTTTTTTTTAATGTCTCAAGAAGTTGAAAACAATAAACGATTGTTTTTGCAAAATTATTTTATCTTACATGTACAGAGACAAAACTAGAGATGACAAATAAACTCGTCTCCGTGGGTATTGT
>Ga0214544_1000173_pt1 | contig 100240 bp, 47 predicted proteins | sample CNSS3metaG_FD_160074 | JGI IMG/M metagenome (GOLD analysis project Ga0214544, IMG submission 160074) | Root nodule microbial communities from cowpea collected in UCLA plant growth center, Los Angeles, California, USA - CNSS3 | ecosystem: Host-associated > Plants > Roots > Nodule | place: USA...
AATATATATCTATATCTATATATATATATATATATATATATATATATATATATATATATATATATATATATATTATTGAGGTCTATATATTTTAATTCATTAAGTAAAAAGACGGTGTATTATTTTCCTTTTTGAGGAACAGTTATATAAAGACATTCTGATAATTACTGAAAATTTTAAATAGAGAATAAAATGACATGTGTAATTGAATAATTTTTCTTTTAATATATAGGAGGAGATGGTAGTACAATGTTTGCCTATCTTTAAAAAAATAAATTACTCAAATATAAAATATTAAAATATCTTGAATAGAGACTTTATTATTGAGTATATTAATTGTGGATGACCTATCTTGAGTGTATCCTGAATTATTAATTGACGAATTTACAAAGGAGGCACTCTCACACAAGAATGATTCGTAATTGTGTCATGATATATATTCTAGCCTACATAAAATAGAAAATCATTCACATCATTTCCCAACTCAGAAAACTCCACGCAGCTTGATCAACGACTAAATAGTAAAATATGAAAAAAAATTAATAGTTATTAACCTAATCAATGCATGTCCATATCAACAATATTACTTTTATGTGTTACCTATCCTTGGATAAAACATAAACAAACTGTCAGAAAACTATGAGACATCCTCATACCAAAGAATTATTCACAGTTGTCTCCCATGTTGGTTTTATCTATATAGCTCCTTTGTCTATGTCCCTTAGCAACCATATCAATTATTTATTATCGATAAATTATACTAACCAAAATTCCATATAATAAAAATAGTTTTTTCATATCATACGTGTGTCACTAAACTATTCAATTCTTTTGTCAAAAATCAGCTTTTTTCAAACAAATTAACTGATTATCTTTATAAAATTTATTTTCTTAGTTATTATTTTTTAACCTATATAGTTTGATTTGGATAAAGAAGGTGAATAAAATAAGACGGTGTTGGTGTTTGGTTGTGTGGGATATAAATATATAGCTTACGTAAATGTTGGGAAGCTTTTGTCGTTACGTTGTTGTAAGTATGCATGCATCGTGAATTATATCGACCTCTGCATCGATAATTTCTTCGCTGTCTTTTTCGTCGTTTTATATATTAGTTTGATACGGAGAAGAGAATTTGGCATGGCAAAGACTTCAAAATATAATTGACTCAAAATTTGAAGCTTAGTTCATTCTTCATATTCTACTTTTTGTCCTTTTTCTTTTCTTCTCCTTTTACATTAAGCGTGTGGGAGCTGTAAAAAATAAACTTTTTATTGGCTTAAATAATTACCTTTGTATTTACTATAACTTACAAATATCTACGCAATATCACACTTTGTTGAGATTTAGAAGAACAATCTTCAACTGAAATTAAAATTTTATAACTAATATCTTGAAAATATCTCTAATTAATTTCTCTTTTTCTTTTTTCTATTCACATTTCACATGTGGACAATGAAATATTTTGTAGGCTTAGGATACTCTTTGTTAATGTCGTTGCTCTTAAGCTTGAATCTAGGTTAACTCGGTAGCAACCCTCTTTTATGTCATTGGCAGCAACTTTTTTCTTTTTAAATGAAGATATACTTCTTGGTATGGGTTCAAGTATGAAGCATGGCACTGGTTTTCTCTTGTTATCAGTGCAACTTAATTCAAGTTTTAAAACACTAACATGAAGGTTGTGCAGTTAAACACATTGCTAAACATAGTGAACATCAATGCTGCTTTCATAAAGTCAAGTAAAAATATTTTAATACCCATGAAATGTTTAGTCCAATTTTGTTATATATATATAAATAAACCTACAAAAGAATTTATGGTTGAAATTGCACTATAAAAATCAGAGTGTCATGCAGTTTTAAGACAGAAATTCAAATTTCGCAGACAAATAAACATTAAGGAATTAAAAGGGAATTAAGTGCTGTTTACGATACTACAATAATAGCGAGAAGCTCGGGGGCATTTACATAGTTGTCTTCACATAAGCATTATATATAATTATATAAGGCCAAAGAGCACCAGCTTCCAATATTGGTATCATGTTTCTAAGTCCTAAACACAAACCAAAAACTCTCTCAGCTTTTGTCTTCCTCTAGAGGGAGAGTGGATACACCAAAAAACAAGCCACAGCTTTTAGTGAGCTCCATCACCAATACCAGAAAATACAAACATCAGAGAAGACACACAGAACCTTCTATTAACCTCTCACACTCTCCTTTCCCAATGTCAAATGTTTCAGGTGATGAAGGAAGCTTCTCCTCAGGAAACAATGGGGAAGAAGTTCTTCAAGAAACCCAACACCAGCAGCCACAAAACCAGCTCCATGACTCTACTTCAGGACCTTCTGCTGCTTGCAATACCAATGCTTCAACCAATCAACAAACCAAGAAGAAAAGAAACCTCCCAGGAACCCCAGGCAAATATACTCAACTTCAGTTTTCTTTCTTTTTTTCTTTTTCTGATTGTAATTGCAGACTGACAAATCAAGTTTTCATGTTTGATGAGTTCATTTTTTGCTTTCATAGTAATGTATAGTTTAGTTTCTTTGCTTTGCCGGGTATCCAGCAGAAAATTCAAATTCATTTACTTTATCAGAATCAATATTGAATTAGAGAAAGGTAATGAACTAGTGATAACCTTCTATTGAGTTTAAAGAAGTCACCATAGATTCCATATCCTACTCTGTTAAAAAACTGATATTCAAAAAAACCAACCATGTAGTAAATATTGCTGAAAGGATTAATCTTGACTAAAAAAAACTAATAAGTAACAGTAGACAACCTTGTATTTTTGCTTCTGGCTATGGCTATCAAACTAGGGAAGTTAAGCAGAAAGCGATGTGGAAAATGGAAAAAAAATGTTCCTGATTCGAATTCTATGCATGGTATCATACTATTTGTGAAATGTTTTATGTGCTGAGTGTTTCTGAGTTTTCAGAAGTAGATGGTATCATAGTATTTGCTAATGGATATGTTTTATGAAATAGACCCCAGTGCTGAAGTTGTTGCTTTATCACCAACCACATTGATGGCAACAAATAGATTCGTGTGTGAGATCTGCAACAAAGGGTTTCAGAGGGACCAAAACCTTCAGCTGCACCGCAGAGGTCACAATCTTCCGTGGAAACTGAGGCAACGAACAAGCACCGAGGTGAAGAAACGTGTGTATGTTTGCCCTGAGCCATCATGCGTGCACCATAACCCAGCTCGTGCATTAGGAGACCTCACTGGCATCAAAAAGCACTATAGCCGCAAACATGGCGAGAAGAAATGGAAATGTGACAAGTGCTCTAAGAGATATGCAGTGCAATCTGATTGGAAGGCCCACCAGAAAACTTGTGGCACCAGGGAATACAAATGTGATTGTGGAACCATATTTTCCAGGTACAAACTCCTTTCTTATTCAATTCAAGTGGTTATTATGAACTTTGCACTCTGTATTAGAGATGATCTTAACTCTAGTTCTGATAAAATTGTAACTTGTGTAAGTTTTCATTTTCACCTTGTTCAGACAACTGAGCAGTTAAAAGTTAAAACTATTAAAATGTCCTGGTAGATGTTTGAGAATATGTCTACATGGTGCAGGAGAGATAGTTTTATCACTCACAGAGCTTTCTGTGATGCATTAACTGAGGAAAACAACAGAGTGAACCAGGGTCTGACAAGTGGCATGCCACCAAACCTGCAGAGTCAAATACCGGATCTTATGTCTACCATGCCTCTGAACACTAGTCCCAACACAGTATATGACCCTAAGAACCCACTGAAATCACTCCCCCAAGAACTTGTCCCAATACCATTCAAGTCTATGAGCATGGGAGGGGGCATGTTCTCTACCAATGCAGGTGCACTTTTTGGTGGCCCAAAAAGCATGTCTCCCTCTTCTTCCAGCCTCCAACTGGGTTCCAACACCTCATCAAGCTTCAATTACTTGCAAGACAACAAAAACGGAGCACTAATTGCTGCCTCAGCTCAGATGTCTGCAACAGCTTTGTTACAGAAAGCAGCCCAAATGGGTGCCACTGCAAGCAATACCATCAACTCCCCCATCATGCAAAAAGGCTTTGTTAGTAGCACTTCTGCTCCTGATCATGTTTCTTCCACTAGGCCACCGTATTCCGGTGCCATGCTGCAGCACAACAACTCCTACGACCATTTCTCTCCACAGCCTGATCTGTCCAACATGGCTGGGGTGAGTGGTGGAGGAGCATTCATCAACCAGTTGTTTCATAAAGGACAAGAAATTTCACAAGTTTTTGACTCCAACACTGCCGGGTCTGCTATGAACGAGGTGGGAATGTTCAGCCAAATGCCCCTGGGGAGTGATCACAACCACAACACTGGATTGATGAAGAATGTTGAACAAGAGGTTAGTAATTGTTCTGGTTTGATCCATGGAAGAGATGTGGTTGAAGGTAACCCGATGCAGCCATCAAGGTTTGGAGGCAGTGACATGACAACTGTTCATGACTTTTTGGGCATTGGTGGTTCAACTTCTAGAGTCATGAACCATTTTCATCACCATTTTCCACACCAGGATTCAGCTATGGAGGAACCCATGTGGGATGTTTGAGAACAGATTTTTATCATGTATGCTTCTAATTATACAGAATTAGTGTTGAACGTTTTGATGGTTAGAACTGGAATTGAAACAGATTATCTACTCAATTTCAATGCAAGTTTACCTTCTCAATCAAAGTTAATCCCAAACTCATAAATTTACTGCACTTGTCTCTCTAACTGATGAAGTGTGTTCATTAAAATGAACAATAAAATAAAAATCGATTTAGAAAAGCCATATTAATCTCTTCATCCTCTCTTATTCTCTATTTTTCTTTAATTTTTAAATGATCATATTACCATTAAGTTGTAAGTTGTCACAAAATGAAAAAAAAAATCCTATTTTTATAAAAAATATGCATGTTCATAGTTAATTTTTTCCTATTTTGAAATGAAATTGGTGAAATTAAATGATGTTGAATTTACTTTCTTAATTAGGGTAAGAATATAACAGGGAATACCCATATTAATTAAATGACATGAGATTTCTAGTTTCATAAGTACTTTGGAACTTAAGATGAAATATACAATTGTATTAAATATTTGAAAGAACTATAACCGTTCTTCTTAATTAAAGAAGAATTAAAGAAGGTTGGGTGAGTGGGTATAACATAGAAAAGAGGAGATGTTGATTAATATATATATATATAAAATAAAATAAAATAAAAAACTAAACTAATCTTCTTCATGTATTTAATTTACGATTGTATCCTACTTTTTTTTTCTCCTGATACCAATTCAGCTAATGGGCTTAAGAATTAGCCCAACCTACACAAGAAGGCCCAGGCCATCCTTTAAAAGGCCCATACGTGATGGAGGATGTTTTCGTCATTGGATACACGAATCACCGGCCACAAACCCTAACCCTAATTAGACCACTCTTCCTATTTAAACTCAGCATCCACCTTCTTTCTCTCTGCTTCTTCCTCGTCTGGGATTGAACTCTTCACTTTGGTGTGCGCTTTCATGCCTCTGCGTATTCGCGTCGGTATCTAACTATTTTCTTGTTTATTGTGTTTTGATTTTGAAGGCTATGATGTTGAAAACTACCTATTTTATGAGCGAACGGAAAATTGTTCCTTCGTGATTACAAAACTACCAATGGATCCTGCTGAGCCTTTAACTGTAAATCATTTTTTATGGTTTTTCCTTTTTTTTTATTTTTTAGTTGGTTTTAGAATTTAAAGAATTGTTGTCGTTCTTTTGAACTTTTCAAATCTAAAGAATTTTCAAATTCAAAAAAAAATATAGAGAAAGGAGTAATCACGCAGGAGAATGGAAAGAGCCGTTGAAGTGATGATATAATATTCGGAATTCATATATGTCGAATTAAAAAAACAGACTACAATTATCTGATCTCCGGCTTAATCAGTCGAATTCGATTCTAGGTTAATTAATATTGTTTAAATGTTATATTTTGATTAATACTTAACATAGTTTTTGTTTTTCAAAAAAAATATTTGACTAATAAAATATAATAAAATAATGAAAGGATGAATTGAGATTTTAGTTACGGGAAAAAAAGTCTGATTAAATCCCTGGGAAAATATATTAATTATGGGAAAATATATTAATTACGGTACAGTATTAATGATTTTTGATTTAATATTTAATTGGTTTTAGAACTTTATTTGAATAATAGAATAAAACTTTACTGAATAAGGTTTTTATGTTATTGATTTTTCAAACCGAAGAAATAGTATAGTAACTCTTTTTTATTTCAAAATTTATTTTGTATTTTTATTTTTAATTTTAGTAATCATACTACTCTTAAACTGAAAATAAAATAAAAAATAATTTTAATATCCAATAGAAATAAACAAAGTGATATTGTTCACTGAACTAAACAAAAGTTTATGGGTACTTTATAACATTACAAATATATTATTGAAACTAAAAATAAATTTCACAATTTCATTGAATAAGATGTAGCTTTATTATTTTATGAATAATTAATTATAAAAGGAAAAATAAATTATTCATTACTTTTTAAATAGTAAAATTATTCAATTAAACGTGACAGTTTTTAATGATAACATTTTTCTGCTTCAGAATGAGCCAACTCTGATGAGTTGCCTGTAAGCAATTCAACTTGGATTTGAAGCTTTTAGTGCTATTGGATTCAACTTGGATTTGAAGAAAAATGTTGACAGCAGCAGGGGATTTTATAATGTTATTGTTTATGGTATAAACTTGAGAGTTAATTTAAAGATATTTAAAACAATACTTTTTAATTTGAATAAAATTCATTACACTTTTTAGTTTAACTAGATTTTATTAAAAATATAATCTCCATTTTCTTAATTAACAAAATTTTCTCTTTTTAATATGATTAATTTAAATCAATGATTAAAAGTATATTCATTAAATAGACCAATTTGCACGTTTCTTTTTTTAACTATATCTACGTATAAAACTAATAATTTGTGTGCACAATTTTTATCCTAATTCTATCCTTTTATGATTATTAATTATAATTGTTAACTAATAACCGCTATTTTCAAATAAAAAATATGGACACACAAACAATACAACGACGGTTGTTGTGGATAATTAATTTAATAAAAGATAACTAAATTTAAATAAATAATAACTTAATTATAATAAAATAATTATTTTAGTTTAAAAATAATTAAGTCTAAATTAAAAGTTATTTAAAAGATATAAATAAAAATATAATTATTTTAATTAAAAATAACAATTAAAAATATATAAAGGGGATTTCCCTTTTTGTGTCCACTTTTCAAAATACCAATTTTACCCTTTTAAATATAATAATTTATTAAATTTTTAAAAATTGACCGTTACTTTTACAAAGTTTTATAAAATCAGATATTTCTATTTCTTCTTCTTTATTTATCAACGGTTATTCTTTTATCGTTTCACTTTATTTTTAGTAAATATAATTTTAATATATATATATATATATATATATATATATTAACTTAATAACATTATAATATTATTATCTATTAATATAATATCACACATATTTATAAAATGTAGACACACAGGCACACGATAACGCCTGTTTTACGCTAGTATATATAATCACCTTCCTTTGTAAATATTGATTAGATCAATTTTTCAGTTTCAAATATCAAATTTACGATTTTTGATGCGCTAATAATTCCCTTATCGCAATATCTCTGATGCGTCTTCGGACGGACCGGTTTCAATAATACTCAGTAGTTTTCATGGTAAATTTTCAAAAAGTCTTCATGGTAAATTTTTGAAGAGTCAGTGAAATTTAAAACAACTCACCTTAACTTCTTATCTAAAAGCCGGAACGAGCCTCCAAAATGCTCAGCTATTAACTAAGCCTAATATTATAAAAAAAGAAAACACAAGATGAGTGAATCAGAATCAATCCTTTTGGGTAAATTTTAGTTTTATAGTATTCTTTTTACAATTAATAAGTGAAACTCATTAGTCATTACACTATAGGGATGCTACAAATGTAGAACCGGGCTAGATGATGTAATGACGTCCTTTTCCTACAATCATTCCATGCTGATGATGTGGTTAAGATCCATCTGCACTCTCCAATAACAAGAAATATATTGCTATCAGAATTCAATCCAATTCTATACATCCGAAAAATTAATGAGTCGGATAAAATCCCAAATCAATCTCAGCACAAAACTTATCGCCTCTGATCATGCCACTTTCTATTTTCCTGCCTGCCAGGGTCCCAGTGTTCAGAAGAACCCCTCTGTCTTGACCATTCAGGTCTATGATTTCTTCCATGATTCACTCTTGACTCTTGGTAGTTTCTACCTGGTATATGTCTAGGATTTCTAGTTGGACTATTTTCAGGACTCCATGATTCAAAATCTTCCCCTCCTTGATTATTTCTATCCCACAAACCAGATTGCCTGGATCCCCCAACCATTGTACTATAGTTGTTAGGATTTCTTTGAGAACTGAATGCAACATCTTGCCTAGTTCTCCACACTCTTTCAGACCCATGGTCTGATTTTTCGGTTTGTGGTGGGTAGGAACGGCTAGGGTTACAATAAGGAGGTTCGGTGTAATGGGCTTCCTGGACCACATGTTGTTGATGTCTTTGCAGCTGTGAGGCTGAATTTGATGGCGTTGGTGAGGGTAACTTGAAGGATGACTGTGGGAAGGAATTAGACACACCCTCATGTTGTACACTCAAACTATGTACGGGTTTTACATAATTGGTGCCATTACCCCGCATTGCTACAGTTGAATGAGTGCCAGAATAGTTAACTGAAGGTGCATTGGTAATTAAGTTCTTCTTCATGGTTAAACCTACATTTGAGGATGATACTTGTACATGCCCCAGTGGTTGTTGCTTTTCAGGATTAACATTAGTTGTCTGATGCAGTGAATATGGAGAAACTGTTGTGCTTGAGAGATGCCTCGAAGATGAAGCCACTACTGCTGGCTGTTGCCTTAGTGTAGTAGTGCTAGTCATGGGAATCTGAGTTAGTAAGTTGGTAGTTGTCACTGCAGCATGGTTCTGGATAATTCTATCGGATGCTACACTTCGCCGTGAAAAGGGGTTTTTTGATGCTTCTGAGCTCCATCCATTCTGAAAAAGTTAATAAAATGGGAGCACATTAGTTAATGCAGTAACCAATACTTTCTTTTTTTATAATTGATGAAAATATTAAGGATTTCAAAGATTTTATCACGTTGAAAATTGTAAAATGTACGAAAATATTGAGGGGCTTTTTGCATCACACAATTGGCTACTCTAAATGCCAGTACAACTACTCCAAGGGAAGTAGGGAAACCTGTTTGCCTAAGTTAGCTGTTTGCTTATATAGACTAGTTATTTGGTGCCACGCAAGGACCTGACCGTGCAAAATCTTGTCATATAAAAAGCACAAGAAAACTTAGAAACCAATTGATTTATCTAAATTTAGCCCAGCCTATGCTATTATATTAAAGTGTTAGACGCTCTCCACTCTCAACACGTATAAGCCAACATGGCCAAAGTGGGGTTGGGTGTGCATGGCACTGTAATAGGAGACATCAGGAATGATGATAAGATCTTTGACAAATAGGGGTAGTATGAACTCAAATCACGCACCGTTCTTGGATCGCTTAAAGGGGTTGGAGATGGGAGCGAAACTTCCACCTTCTCCTGGGCTTTTACAGTCGTGCCATAGCTCCCATTTGTATTTTCACTTAAACCCAAGTTCACACCTCCTCTCTTGATCATGTCAAGCAGCTTCACTATTTCTTCACTCGGTATGCTACCCGCTTGTCCTGAAGTTAAGGCAAATACCAACTCTGGATTTTTCAGCAGTACGGCAAGCAATTCTAAATCAGGCTCAGCAGGAGCCACACTTGTCGAAGTGGAGGCCACCCCTTCAACAGTATGAGCTGCAACCTGATTGGGGGAACCTGTTATGTCTGCACCGTCACCATCTGGTAACTGTTCAATAGGAATTTCCAACGTCAAAGTGTCATCATAGTCCATTTCAAGGTCCCAAGGCTCCTTGGGGTTAGGTGGGATTTCTTGGATAGTTTTATATATAGTTTCCTTTTCCCTGCGGTCTCTGTTTCTCTGAGCATCAACCTCTTTGCTATTTTCTCCGCCACCAACGCTCCAGCTATCTTTAAGTTCCACTTCTGCAAAATAAGGAAAAAGGAACCAAAAAGGAAAGGTTTAAAACCTAAGAAAAATGGGTTGGAGAAATTTAAGAAAGGTGTTGCTTACTTGAGTTACACATTAAAAGAACTATGAAAACGACAGAAAAAGAAAAATCCATCTCATTTCCACACCTTGTACCACCTAAAATATATCGGGTGTAAATTTATTTCATTCAAACATCCAATTTTGTCTCTGAAACATTCGATCAGCGCCACGGCCAAATTCAAGAACAGAGACTGAAATTTCAAAATCTGGGCTGTGTTTTCTTACGGTGACAACTACAAATAATCCACGACCTGAAAACCTTGTAACCGCAATACTAGAAACTGCCCCCCATCACAACATTTACCAATTTTATTTATACATTACAAGATTTACAAATTAATGAACTTAATGTACAAAAATCAAGCCCCGGATGAGGCAATTTGATAATGTTCCATGATAAGTGAAAAAGGAATAAAAGAGAATCAAGCTAATCATATTCGTTTATTATAACGATCACAGAACCCTTCATGAGTTTTCAAGGATTGAAGGCTGGGTGACAAATACACCAGACAGTACCACAGAATTCACCAAACGAAAACGGACAATCCTTGCTGTTTACAGTTCCTGTATGTCGCGGCTAACCAAATTAAAGTTATAGACGCCAATCAACACTCAGATTTGATTAATTCGGTGCTGTAATTCATATCATGGCAGGTTGCAGTTTATATATACTCGAGACTTACAAGTTGCAACCACTGCCATAACTTATACTACGTTTATAAATATGAATTACAAACTCATTCGTCCCACAAATATGAATTACAAACAGTGCCTCACTCAGATCTGTGATCATATTGCAAATTACAAAGGAATATCGCTACCCCAAATGAAACATATATAACCTGTACTTGGAATAACACATGGAAAAGAGCTCCCTTTTTTATCTCATAATCAAAGTTTCATCCTAGTTTTTATTCATTAAGTGTAAGAAAATAATGACAATCATATAAGGCGGGTTGGAGTAAGTAAAATTAAATTTGAGAATCTAATGTGTTCGCGTGTATGCTTAAATTTAACTTTGAAAGTCTAATGTGTCACCACATATGCCTAATACTGAATTATGGGGGCTTGGAACCCCTGTTGTATTTTAAGTGAGAATTATTTAATTTCAATTTATCTTTGGCCCGAGTTATTGCATATACTTCTATCATTACTATTACTACACATCAATATCTCAGGATCATGGATCCTAGTGAAACACTGAATTTCCTTGTTGCCTTCCTCATTATAGCAAAAATAAAAGCATGGATTAATTAATACCAGGCCACGCTAAAACCAATTCATCCATGCTTTAACTTTTGTTCCCTCCCATGAATCATGGCAAAGATGCAAAGGAACATATGTAAGGAACAAAGAGCATCTAATATCGATACATGTGAACTTTTTTACAAGAAATTCGGACTGTAAAATCATTGCTTTTAAAAATATTGTAACAATGATCTACATGTTAATGCCATTTTGTAAAATTGGTCCTTTGTCCCTGAAATCACCTCAATATTTAGTATAGCTCGTCATAGACAATTATAAGTCCTCAAACGACATATTCTTAAGCCCATTCTTAATAAGAGATTTAGGAGTATCACGCCATTTTATCACAATTGTGCAGATAAGATGTAGGGGAAATCAATCAGGAACATTGTCCGACCGAAATAATTGAAATAGAGGAAAATCCCAAAATCCTCAAACAAATCCGCGTTAGTATTTGAAACTAAAAAACTCAAGTTGTACATTTGTATGGCAATGTTTTATTAATCTCTTGAACAATACTAAATTTAGGCGTATCTGCTCAATATACAGAATATAAGGTTAGACCACAACTCTTGCTCTATTTATTTATATAAGGTGATAAAACTACAAAAGGATATAGGGTCAATAGAGTTAGCAAAGAAGCGTCTGCTAGTCTTCCAAAAAAATATGCAGAAAATTGACTAAGATATACCTCTTTTTAATTCAACGTCAGTAAACCTGTCAATATGCTATTTTCTCAATGTCTTATCATTCATTTATTCGCTGGGAGTTTTCCCAATTTTCTAGCCTAATATTATAGGACATAAATTTGATATATTTGATGAAACCAACAAAAGCATTGCAAATGTACCTGCTGGTGTTTTCCATGGTATCTGAATCCTCATGCACTTCTCCCAGAGAGGTTCCTTCACATCCATTTTCGGTTTTGAATAAGCTTCTAGCCTATTGCTGGTTTTAGAGGCAAGTAACAAAGGTTTCTTGTTTTCATCAATTTTGGGAGGAGTAGGAACTTTAGAAGAGCAAGCTGCAATACTGGCAGGAATTGTCTGAGGTTGTTTATTCAGACTATCAATCTTTGTTTCTTTACTTTCTTTTGAACCGGATTTCCCATACTTACTCTGCATAAATAAAGCACGCATTTTTGCTTTCTGGATATCATCAGCAGACATGGGCCGACCTTGACTTACAGACCCTGCTCTTGTCACCTGTGAACTTCTGCTAACCGACTTTTGGCCTGGCTGTTCCACCAATTGCACTTTTCGGCGCTCTCTAGATTCTGTTAGAAGGGTTAAGGAATAGAAAAGAGATATAGCCTACATTTCGTGTGACTCAACAACTGACATGAACCATAGGCAATTTTGAGTAAGAGGGCGCTGACAATATTCTCTTCAATGCATTATTATTGATTAAAATTTATTGAGAACCGCAGTAAATAAGAGGTAGCACCAACATCATTACATAAATCTAAAAATTTTAGCCAATAATGTGTTAAAATAAAGCATGTCAGATAATGTGCTGTTAGCATTTATCACAAGTAACCCACCACTTTCATCCTTGAAACGCTGACACTATATATGTTCTCTTCAATGATAATATTTTGACATCAAAATAGTCCAAGTGTTATAGTTCACTTCGACCAAATATACTATTTGAGGACCAATTAGGTATACAAGTCAATTTGATAAAACTCCATCGATGATCAAATTGGGGATTAATTCCAATTTTACCAGTTAGTAAGCCAGTTAGTTACAAATATACAAGGATACGAGATGAAGATACACCAAGTGTGGACTTTTTATTAGAATCATCGAAGCTAGAAGGCAACAATTTCGCAGCTTGTGGAGATCCCACTTTCCTGAACAGAGAAGAAAAACATGAAGCATTTTCAAAACTACCAAAAGCAAAGACAATTATCTCAAACAAGTATGGCATAAAACTATTGGAGAAAGATTTATTCAAACGAATGGAAACAGATGAATGGAAGCAATCACCAACAACCTACAAGTACCTGAAGTTGTCCAGACATTCGCTTGAAAGTGAAAGAAAGTCTTCCTGAGAGCAAGAAAGAACCAGCTAAGAAATATGCAAACTGAAAAGGAGTTGCTAGCTGAGACATATATAAGAAAACACTTACAGGAACATCAATATTGGAATGCCATGATTCAGAGCCCACAAATTGACCAATCCTGCAAATAATTAAAATCATAATAATTGAGAAAGAATGTCTCAACAAATTGTTCATGGAAAAGAGAATGCAAGCTTGCCTCTGAGAAATCAAATCTTTATGTCCATCACTAGAAGGCCTAACACCATTGGGCTTCTTTATTACTTGGTTCCTCGCTAATAATTTGCTCCACTTTGATAACAAAATCCTTGCCCTGTTTGATATGTCTGATCCCCAAATCAGTGAGATTATAATTCAGAAAGTTTATCAAGTTATTAAAATAAGTGGCATCAAACAGCACCGCTACGAAACTAAGATTTGACACTAATAACAGGCATTGAACAAAATGAAAAGGAGGAAGTGTAACATCAGTCAACCAGAACACGACTTCAACATCTCAAAATAAAGTTAAAGTATATCTTATCTACTATTTACTGTCTGATAATATTTAAAGGAAGAATTGGATTCAATTGTCAACTCCTCTTCCTCCTACCTATCTTGCTCCCTTAAATATCACAAACAGCATAACAATCCGAAACTAATGTATGAAAACCTGGACTTCATGTTTAAAATGAATATTAAATCCCAAACACAGGTCCTGATCGACATTCCACAATATGAACACAAAAACAATGAAACAGCCATATATGACAACTTGGAACCAGTACTGTCACTATATGAATGGGTGTCATGACCAAACAAGCTAACCACGTGCTAAGGTGTTTCTTTCTACTGCAAGAAAATGTCCTAGGCCGTTATCAAATATTAGCCCGTTGCAGTTATCATCAAATACATGTTATCCAGGTAAATCTAAGGACAATATCAATAGACACCAAGAGGAAGGGGGGGTACTGCGAACAGATCAGGTCAAGTGTGATGGGCACTGAACCAGAAAAATATAAACACACCTGATGTCCTGTAGAACCGAAGTTTATTTACACTCTGCAATATAGCTGATATGTGCATGGGAATGGCTTTATGTAAAGGCAAATGACAAAGAACCTGTAAAATAATTAACCAGAGAGTTAGATAGTATTCAGATATGTGCCAATTAAAACCAACACAAAATATTAACCAAGTATTTAGATTTACCTTCAAGATAAGAACAAGGACACTAGTTTGCTCCTCAACAGTTGCCTTACTCAACCAAGTAGCTAAAGTTATTCCACCCCCTCGGCTCAAAAACCTACAAGCATACAGCAGAAAAACTAAATCAGAAAATATAAATTATATAATTTAATATTATCATGCTATTGAGAAAGCTAATTGTGTACCACAACAATACTGAAAAATTCTGTATCGTCAATATCCACTCCATCAATTTCTCTTGCCCGGAAAATGTCTCTTCTTGTTGCATTAAACTAAAAATATTATCAACAAAATGTTTATCTGAATCATCTAGGTCAGACAAGGCAGCATCCTGTGTTGAACAAGATGCTTCTTCAGCATTGGATGGGACAGTAGAGTTTACGGAAGCTGGATTAATTAGTCTCACAGGATCAGGAATTATTTTATCATCCTGAGGATCTTCAGAAGAATTGGAACCTAGTGCCCTCTCTTTTGAAAGCTGCACTAGTCTCCTCACTCTTGACCGCTGCCCAGTGAAAAAGTCACGCACCTAAAACCAACATACAAAGATATTCACAAATTTACGCAAAACAGTAAACAAGCAACGCGTAATCTTAACATGAAATTCAAACGTGAATACAACCCTCTTCTGCAACAAAATGTATAATAGGTATATATATATATATATATATATATATATATATATATATATATATATAACATCTCAAATACATAGATCATTGCACACAACCGTCGGATAGAAAGGACTCAACAGAAAGAAAGTACAGTAATATGAACCTGTGTCGCTGTGACACCAAATAAAGCACTGATCTCGCGCAACTCTTTTTTGCTAATAGAATCTTTAATCGAAAAAATTGATTGCATGTAATTTACAGCCTTTGGATTCAATAAATCCCTAGGTCTTTTTCCTGCAAATTTGAATTAAGTCAGAGACATCCAATATGGAACAAAGAGTATAATTGTGTATAAGCCTGCAAAAAAATAAATCTTGCCCCACCAAAAAACCTACCAATTTTTATTGACAAAGCACCAGCTGCCTGCACCAGAAAAAATGAACAAAATCAGACACACAAACGAGGACGCCTTCAAATCACTTGCTACAAAAACAAAATTATAACATGAATGTGTTCACAACTAATTCTAAGAACGCTTTCAAGAGTTCAAATGATTCCAAGTACACAGCATTAACTCTGGAAACAAACTAAGAGGCTCTTCACTTTTTCCATTAACCAAAACTAAACAATGAGATATAAACAAAGCTAAACAAACCAAAGAGAGATGAAAATGTTTGAGAACGCACCATTTCTTGAGAGAGAGGGTTGACACCGGTGAGTTTGCATTGCGTAACGACGATTTCCTGAAACTGATCGATCTGGCTGTGGAAGAGATCTTTCTGCGAAAGCAAAAACTTTTGGAACGATTCTGCGGAGCTCCCAATCTCCTGCTCCGCAAAATCTTCGTTCCACGCATCCATCGTTGATAACGAAGATCGAAGTTCCCTCAACGCAATGCGTAGCAACACGCATTTAAGTCAAGGTGATTGAATGAATCTCAATGTTTCTCTCTGGTTTCCAGTTCGGAAGGGAACTGGTTAGGGTTTGGCTCGGAGCTAATTTTGGAGAGAGAAAGTCAGATAGAGTACTACTGTGTCGGATGAGACCGAGAGAGAATTAGGCCATGTTCGGGACTCGGTTGAATTTCAGGAATTAATTTTGAGGCATGTTAAAAATTATAATTTTTATTTTTTATACTGAATTTATGTTTAAGAACTAATTAAAATAAATATTTGTGTACGAAAAACTAAATAATTTATTGTACGAAAAAATATATGGTTTTTTATCTTTTGGTTTATTGTACCATTAAAAAAATAAAATGTTTTTCTGTGATAATTTGAACTAAATATGTATAAATAACCTGATATTTTATTATTTTAAATATAAATAATCATAATTTTTTTATATGCGGAGATAATAAAAAACATTTTAATTTGTAATTAATTTGATATGGAAATGGCATAGAATGTTCATGATAAATTCTTCTTCTTCTTCTTCTGTTTGTAAATAATATTTTTGTTTAATTTTGAAATCACGTTAGAACTTTTTTCTTTAAGGTGAAATGAGTTGTTTTTATTAGATTATTATGATTTTTTTTATGTTAGCCTGTGTATTTATTATATTAGCTATGGTATTCTTGTTGCACTTTTGTTAATTATGGTTGTTTGTTCTTTTTAATGGATAAATATGTATATAGCTCGTAAGTTTGATTTGAAACTAAATTTGTCTCTGCTCTTACATTTTGATTTCCAATGTTATGCTTCTACTGATTTATTGTTATCTTGTAGGAAAAAACGAATTTACGCTGAATTCTATGTGTTGTTACTTGGCTTTTGGAATACATTAAACGTTAATTTTAATGTTTTAGAATATATTAAAAAAAATAACAATTTGAAGATGTTTGTGATAGATGATGATCTGCAAAGAGAGGGAGGAGGAACTCTGATGTATGCGAGAAGATTTAGCATTCATCATTAATTCTTTTACCGAAATGCTCTTGATTTTGTTTGAATTAAAGATGCATCAGAGGCTTCACCGTTCTTCTAAATTTGTATGACAAAAATAAATACTTAATAATATTATTAACTTTTTATAATTTAATAATATTTTTAACCAATTGTATTTTATTTTAAATTAAAATTACAGCTATTAAAAATTTATTTTAACTACACAGAATTTATTTTAAATTAATTTTAACTAGTAAAATTTTATTTTATATTAATTTAATCATAAAGACATAATTATAATTTAAAATGTTATTTTATTGAAAAAAAAATTATCTAATACTCTAATCAAATTATTCACAAATATACATATAATTTTTTCCAAATTTTTTATTTTTACCTCTATTATTTGAAATAAACAACTATACTTTTCTCTTTATACCTTGATATCCATTTATAGCCTCTCCGTAAAATTCATATTCAAAAGCAAATAAAATATAAACTTCAAAAATAATTAGATATAATGTTAAATAACATTTTATATCGGCATTTGAGTTAAAATGTGATAACTCAAAACTTAAAACATGATTTAATATATAAAAAGTATAACATTTTTAAATTAGAAAAACTATATTTATTTGTATTTTTTTAAGTTTGAGAAACAAATTATAAAAATTTTTGAAACATGATGAAAGTCAATTTTACATTAAAGTTTAAGGAGTAAAATTATGTTTAAACTATTTTTCCATAACTCTCACAATCTTGTCAAAAATTTATATTTTTGTTTCTATTATTGATTCCTATCCATATTAGAGATTACTTTTTATTAATTTTAATTGGAGAAGAAACTTATAACAAATCAAAAAGTTATAAAAGAAAAAATTTAACCAACAAAATAGCAAACCGAAATGGAATTTTCAAACGGTCAAAGAAAATTATGATTTTTTAGACTAATCTTTCTAAAAAAATTTAATATTTGTATTTGTTTTTTTTCCATAGAATATTATTTCAATAATTTCTTTTAAGATTATTTTTATATTTTAACTCATTTTCATGAATGTAATTTTACCATCATAATTATATAAAAATATTTTATTTACTATAATATAATAATTTAGTGTTTACAAAATGAAATATTTTTAAATTTGAAATATGATTACTTTTATTTTGTTTCTATGTGTGGTTTTATTTAAGTAATGCATTACAATTTTTATTAGTGTAATTAAAAATATATTTCATTATAATTAGAGAAATGAAGTAAGAAGACATTTGAAATATTTTTGAAATTAAATATATGTTTTAATTTTTAAAATTTTAAAAAATATTTTTTAACTTTATCAATTTTATTTAATGTTTTCAAAATTAGTGGATGTTTTGGTTATTAAACAAATTTATTTATGTATAATTGTGTAATATTATATTTCCATCATTTTTACTCATTTGTTACTTGGTATTTTGCTTTAAAATTTATATAGTTACCAATTCTTTCTAAATAAGTGACGTCAAATATTTTCATATTTAACAGTATTATATTTTTTATAAAAATTAATTAATATTGAAAAAAAAAACATGTAAGGACACTAAGTATATCCTTTACTCAATGAAATTAAAATATGATAAAAATTATATACTTTGTTGGATATGAACAGATAAATGAAAAGGAGTATGAACATTTTATCCAATAATGAGTATGGAATAATGAAACATATCTCCATCCTATGGTACCCGTGCTTTTTACTCATTATTTACTCACTTTTTTTATTTTTGTAAACATTGCATTGGATTCTACTTTTGTATGGATATAAAATGGAGAATGCAACCAGTGTTCTAAGGATATTGGTTAAGGAATAATAAATATCATCATTTTTACATTGAAAACTGAAATAATTAAATACTGTAATTAAGATAGTATAAATGTAGATAATAAATTTTATAAAGACAAAATACTCTTTTAAATTTTTAGATAATAACTTACTGTTACAAAATAAGAACTTTGAAATTTTTAAGATGTCTACTAAAAAGAACAAAGATTCAATTAAGTCTCAAATTGACACTTTAATTGTTCTTTTCTTTAACATTTTTAAATGTTTAACACTAATTTTTTTGTTGATTTTTCTATTAATTTATACTTTCTTGTTTTTTTTTAGTTTTAGATGTTTAACATTATTTTTTTTGTTGATTTTTCTGTTAATTTAAACCTTATTATATTTAATTTTTAGCAACATTAAAATATAGTTATTTTATTATTTAATTAATTTTTAACTTTTATTTATAAACATTAAATAAAATATTAATACAAATAACACATGGACAAAGGATTAATACAAATAATATGAATAAATTAATATATGATTAAGATGTAAATACTATTTTTGTAAAGTTAAATTATATTTAAAGTTGAATGAGCAATATAAAACTTAATATTTTTTTAAATTAAATGTTATAATACAATTTTTTACAATGAATTATATTTGAGATAAGTAAACATATTAACTTTAATCATTACTTTCACGAAAGAATCACATACACATTAAGTTTATTTGAGAAAAGATGTATTATAAATATTAAGATTGAGTTTACTTTAATCATGTCTTTCGCGAAAGAAAGAAAGAAATATATATATATATATATATATATATATATATATATATATATATATATATATATTATTTTCGAATGTAATGAACTTAAGCCAATTTATTATTATAGTAAATGACATGACATTTATAATAAATTATTTGAAATTGTAACTAACGGATCTTGTATTTAATGTTATTCTTTTGCTTTATAATTGCATGCCAGATATTGGTCACTTTAAATTTTAAAATAACTAAAAAACAAGTGATCTTAAAAATTATGCATTTAAGAGGTTACAACTAACCACCCACATCAAGGATCATATGCTCCCATTAAAAAACAAAAACTGATGTGAAAACAAAATAAACAATGGTATAACTAAACCCATAGGTTTTTAAGGAGCATCTAGTCAACACTCTTAAAGTAATTGCTACTAATTTCATATAAGTGAAATAAATAATTTTGTATTTACCAAATTATACATTTTCACATTATTTAAAATGTAGAAATACTTTTGACTTTTGTGGGCTGGGATTGATAAGTTTTATTTCCCTGTATAGTTTTTATCCCAATGAAATTGACATTCATCAAATCTACATATGATAATACACTTTCAATAAAATATCAATAAAATTATAATTGATTTTTCTTTACTCTGCTGTAATCATAATTATTCACTTATCATCTCTAAATAGTCAACATTTGTGACACTATAATATCTCGATGTCTCAATTACACAATATTATATATTTTAATTTTATATTATGGTCTTTTATAAAATAAGGATATATATTGAAAATTTGAAGTATAATATTAAAATGAGATAACAAAATATAAACGGTTATGGTAGGGTAACGCGAAGGCTTCACTAACCTTTTGTTATAGACTGCATAATCAGTTAAGTCTGTTAGGATAGGAAAAAATGAAACAGTATATTTTGTTTTAGATTGGGTAACAGAATCCTCTTCTTTTCTAAAGATCCCTAAATAATCGCTTATTTATTTATTTATTAAAATTAATATATTGACTTTCCTTTAATTAGTCTTTGTTCGACACTAACACTTTTGGACAAAACACGATGTATTTAATAATTTTTAGGTCACTTGGACTAAAGAAAATATTTACCATCCCGGGGTCGAATTTTTTTAATAATCTTAATCATTATAGACCATAAATATAACAACATTACAAATACTGAAACATTATTTCGTACATATATAATAATAATAATAGATAACACTTAGTTTTACTTTATGTTTGATGGAGTACATTTTAAATATATGCCTTCGCTTTTAATTACTTAACTAATTTATAAAACATCACAAGTCTTCTTCAATTATGAGAATACATAAAAAATAAGCAGATCTAGTAAGACCAAAAGAGCTTGAAATATAAAAAATATTGAAATAAACATTACTGATACATTAATTACAATTAAATTAAATCTACTAAATCTAAGAGATTATAATAATACTTTTCAGTCAATGCCTTCAAATGAGTAAAATATTTATTATAACGTGAAAAAAATATGGTTGTACTTGCAAGTATGCTTGGAAATATAAAAAATATTTTTTTTTTTCTGGAAAAATAATAACAGCATTGTCAAAGAATGATATAGATCCGACTGGTATCACTATTTTATGATTTTTAAATATTTAGATAAAATATTAATCCCATAAAAATAATTTTAAAAAAATAAAATTAAAACTGAAATGGAACAAAATATTAGGTACACGAGAGAAAAATGGAGTGTGGGAAGGTGTACCGAGGTGACCCGAAGCAACCAAAGCAAAGGCATAAGTATAAAAGGATTGTGAAGCTGCAAAGTGCTCGCTTCGTCTTTCTGTGCTCACTTCGTCTTTCTGTGCTCACTCCCTCACTCAGTGTAACTACTTCTACACCTTGCCATTTTCGATTCACTCGTATTTCTAATATCTTACAATCAATATAAATACACCACAGAGAAAATCAGAAAAGAACAATCAAAACAACCTCTCGCCTCCCTTCAACGCAACGTTTAGGGTTTGCATTGCTATTTTCTGTCGAGGTTGCGGTTAGTTTATCTTGTTACGGACTCCGTGATTGCTGTGGTTTGCATAAGTTTTATTCTTTGCCATCTTGTTATTACTGGAAACGTGTGTTACGTGTGGAGCATTATCTCGCTGGTGCTTGGGTTTAGTGTTGATTTTGCACTGGCTTATTGAAATCTATGCGGTCTTAGTGTGTTTAGGGTTATCCTCGGAGTCTGCATTCGCGTGATGTCGATGTGCTCTGTGAAATTTCTACGCTAGAAAGTTGGTTTTTATGCTTTTTTGTGCTGGGTTGATTTTGTTCCAGTCTGAATGATGTTGTCATTTCTGCAGTCGCAATGGGGCGGAAGATCGTTGAATTTGACCAAGGTTGGAACTATATGCAGAAGGGAATTGACAAGGTGAAGAGAATCCTTGAAAGATTATCAGAAATTTCCTTCAGTGCCGAGGAATACATGCTTCTATACACGTATCCTTTTCTCCTGGGTTCTGTTTTTGTTCCTGACAATGTTCTCGTGGGCTACTCCATCCTCTTTTTAATGCATAGTTTTGAATACCGTGTTTTTTTTCTTAAGATAACCATCACAGAACCATTTATAATATGTGCATTCAGAAGCCGCCGTATGACTTTTCGCAACGGCTCTACAAAAAATACAAGGAGATATTTGATGAATACATTAAAACCACGGTAGGCAATATCCCCTGTTTATATTCTTTTTTGTGTAATTATGTTTTTAGCCATTGAGATTTTGTGTGTAATCTGTTATTTTCCTCTCCCAAAATAAATATCATTTTAATCTTTCCCATTTCAGAAAAGCTATTTTTAGCTTAAACTTTTACATTTGGGAACCAAAAATAAATTTACTACAAAAACATATTTAGCCGTGTTTTTTCACTTCACTTCTTTGGCCTTTTCCTCGGTGTTTGATTTAATTTTGTGATATAGTATATCATATGGAGTTTGATACTTTTTTTTTTTTTAAATCTTTCTTTTTAGGTTTTGCCATCTCTAAGAGAGAAACACGACGAATTCCTGCTGAGGGAACTGATAGAAAGATGGTTAAATCATAAGGTCATGGTTCGGTGGCTCTCACGCTTTTTCGATTATCTTGATCGCTATTTCATTGCTCGACTCTCCCTGCCTGGACTCGAGGAAGTAGGGATCACTTGCTTCCGTGATTCGGTCAGTTATCAATGTTTTTTAACTATCATAGGATGTTATCCATGACTATCTGCTGAAGGGAAACGCTACAGTTCAGTCTGCTCAAATGTGAAATGTAATTTCTTTATATATAGTTGGATTTATACTAGATGTACCTTTATTTTTGTAACAGGTTTATATGGACATTCGAGCCAATGCTACGAAAGTTATGATTGCACTTGTAAGTGTATAGATATTGTGATGCTATACTTAGTTGTTGCTAATGACTTCTGGAATAACCATGGCTGATGTTACAGATTGACAAGGAACGCGAGGGTGAACAAATTGATAGATCATTATTGAAAAATGTTCTTGGTATATTTATTGAGATTGATTTCGGCGAAACAAGTAAATATCAACAGGATTTTGAGGTACATCTGCTTGAGGATACTGCTGATTACTACAAAAGTAAGGCTACAAAGTGGATTGAGATTGATTCCTGTCCAGATTATATGCTTAAGGTAAGTCTGTGTATATTGTGCCTTGAGAGTTGAGATTTTTGTATCATTTTAAATGATACGTTGTAATAACTTTTTCCCTTGTTATTGTACAGGTGGAGGATTGCTTGAGAAGAGAGAGGGATAGAGTGGCTCATTACTTGCACTGTAGCACCGAGCCGAAATTGGTAGAGGTCAGTAAACTACATGTCTCTTCTTTGGTGTTTTTTGGATAATTAAAATCTCTCAATCTTTTTCCTGTTTTGTCTTATATCCATTTATTTGTACTTTTGGCAAATGTATTAAGTTCGTATTGATGATAATTATAAAACTTTGGGTGGGAGTGGGAAACTTATATGCTGATAATGCGCCATTGTAAATAATAGCTGCAAAAATTACGAAGTATTCAAAGCACATTTTATTATGCATGCATATTGCTTATCTAAGTTTGTTCAAGTTTTGATTTCAATATTGTAATTATGAAAACGTGATTAATTTATTCAAAATAATTGTATTCTAATTGAATGTTTTTTCTCTTTACAAAGTCCTCATTTATGTTAAAATTATCTCTTCAATGCTTAAGACATGTGTTACTTTGTGTACTTTTTTCATTTCTATAGAAAGTGCAACACGAGTTGCTAGTGACTCATGCAAATCAATTACTTGAGAAGGAGAACTCTGGCTGCCATGCTCTACTTAAAGATAACAAGGTACTTAATTGTTTTGCATTACTTTGTTTGATGATGTTTTCTCAGTTTATTTTGGTTAAATGTTCTACATCTGAAAGACAAGTTGTTTCTATCACCTAGCCTCTCCACGTGTTGGGTGTTATATGAGTTGGGGTCACTTCATCAAAATTAATGCCCAGCGAGCCACATGATATTTTTAGCAACCAGAACATTGTAAACTACCAATAATATTCCTGAATTGAAATGATATTATACTTTATAAATTACAATAGCCAGACAATCATAATTGCAAAATCAATTATTTAGCAATATTGTCCACATTGCACTTAATCATTTTCATATTTTTCTTAACTGTGTTCCCAATTTGTTTTTTGCCTAGGTGGATGATCTCTCTAGGATGTATAGACTTTACCATGAAATACCTAAAGGCTTAGATCCAGTTGCTAATGTATTTAAGCAGGTTGGTTTCTTTATATGTCGTATTGTGTTGTGACTAAGTTGAGTCTCTTCGGTTTTTAGTACTACCAATGTTGTATCGTGATGATTATCTATTTGCAGCATATTACAGGTGAGGGTACATCATTGATCCAACAAACTGAAGAAGCTGCTAGAAATCAGGTTCAGCATTTGTTGATGTTATTTGCTTCTTTACTCTTTCAGCTGAAAAAATTTTCCAGACTACAAGTGGTTCTGGCATTCAGGACCAAGCAAGTTTCCTCACTGTTGTTGTTATCGAATATATAGTTTTAGTAATAGCTGGAGAGGTTTGAAATTAATCATGTGTAATTGCAGGTGCTAGTCAGAAAATTCATAGAGCTCCATGATAAATATATGGCATATGTTAATGACTGCTTTATGAATCACGCATTGTTCCACAAGGTTTGTTGAGACTATTTAAGAATAACTTACTAAGTTATAGACTGATTTATAGTTATATAATTTTTTATATTTCTCTTTGGCTGATTTTCCAGGCATTAAAGGAAGCATTTGAGATATTCTGCAATAAAACTGTTGCGGGTAGTTCCAGTGCTGAACTGTTAGCTACATTCTGTGACAATATCCTTAAGAAAGGTGGAAGCGAAAAGCTAAGTGATGAAGGAATTGAAGAAACCCTTGAGAAGGTTGTTTTAGGTTTATTCATCAGTTTATGCTTCTCTATGATTGTTACCAAAATTATTTAATTCCTGCAGGTAATCAAGTTGCTCGCATATATCAGTGATAAGGACCTCTTTGCAGAATTTTACAGGCGAGACTTAGTTTCTTTAGTTGCAATATATTGTTCATACATTTTAGGCTCTGCAATTGTGCTAATTCTTTCTGAAGGCATTTTATATTTATAGGAAGAAGCTTGCCCGAAGATTACTTTTTGACAAGAGTGTCAATGACGATCATGAAAAGTGTATTTTGACAAAGTTAAAGCAGCAGTGTGGCGGTCAGTTCACATCAAAGATGGAGGGGATGGTAGTTTGCCTTTGTTTCTAGCATGCTGAGCTCTCTCTCTATTGTGTTTAAACAGGTAGTTTAACAATTTACTCAAAAATATGTGACTTTCAGGTGGTAGATTTGACACTGGCTAGGGATAATCAGATGAAATTTGAGAAATATCTTCAAGATAACTCACATGCAAACCCTGGAATTGACCTGACAGTAACTGTTCTTACTACAGGATGTTGGCCTAGTTATAAGTCTTTTGATCTCAACCTTCCCTCAGAGATGGTAAGGACACGACAGTTGTACAAGTTTCTATGATTGTAGAGAAGCATTCAGAGTCTCTTGGGATTTTATTTTTTATTTTTTGTTTCAGATCAGGTGCTTGGAAGTTTTTAAGGGATTCTATGAAACAAAGACAAAGCACAGAAAACTTAATTGGATTTATTCATTGGGAACATGTCATGTAATTGGCAAGTTTGAAGTGAAAAACATTGAAATAGTTGTGCCAACCTATCTAGTAAATTTCCCTTCGCTCATGATTGTTCCCTTTTTATGTTGAAAATTGTGCCACCGTGGTATTTAAAGATTTGTTTTAAGTGGTATCTGTTTTGCACTACAGGCTGCTGCCCTACTTCTATTTAACAACGCTGATAGGCTGAGCTATTCAGAGATTATGACTCAATTGAACTTGGCCCATGAAGATATTGTTAGATTGCTTCATTCCCTGTCATGTGCAAAATATAAGTTACTTATCAAGGAGCCAGACAATAAAGTTATATCTCAACATGACGTCTTTAAGTTCAACTACAATTTTACGGATAAAATGAGAAGGATCAAGGTCTGCTTACTTGTAGCCATAATAATATTCATCATTTTTTGTGTTAAACCATTGGATTTGGAAGTTTTTCTAGACAATAAATGTGACACTTGTTAATTATAGATCCCTCTACCACCAGCCGATGAAAGGAAAAAGGTAATTGAAGATGTTGACAAAGATAGGCGATATGCCATCGATGCATCAGTTGTGCGTGTTATGAAGAGTAGGAAACTTTTGGGCTATCAACAACTAGTTTCGGAGTGTGTCGAGCAGTTGAGCCGCCTGTTCAAGGTACAAAATGCCAGAATTTTGCTTTTGTCCATGCACAGCTTGTTTTGATGCAGAAAGTATTACACTTGCTATAATAGATTATGTTGGCTTGATGATTTTCTTAACCATTTCAATTGACATTTCTTTTATTTGTAGCCTGATATTAAAGCAATCAAGAAGAGGATCGAAGATCTCATCACTCGGGACTACTTGGAAAGGGACGAAGATAATCCAAACACCTTCAAGTATCTGGCGTGATGGAGGTTACAATTGTATACATAGAGTGACCTGTGTTTATGTTCTGCAAATGATCTCAGGGATTGCCTGGATTTGATTCTTATGGAAGTACAGTTGAAAATACTGAAGTTTAGGAAATGCTGTGTCAATGATTGTAGTCTCGATTACTTGACTCATTGGCACCAGGATCGAGATTTTTTTTTTCGGATAATTTTGACCTTTTAAGAGTTAGTTCAAAATATCATTTTATTTCGGCTATTCCTTCCTGCTCCCTCACAATTACAAACTGTATCCCCACAATACTAAGAAAGGATCCAAACATCCTTCACCACTGACCACACCACTGCTGCAGAGGGAAAAGAGAGAGAGAACACTACAGAAGAAGAAAAGAAAAGAAAAGAAAATACTAAAAAAAACTCATTCTAGAGAGTTTTTTCAGAACATATAAGGAAAACTTTTTTCGGAACATATTTCACGTACCGATTTTCCAGAAAATTCATTCCGGAAGGCGTTTTGTATGTTATGGAAAGTCTTTCTAGAAAATTCCCTTTCAAAATATATTTCATAATTCCAAAATTTCTGTTCCAGAAATTACATTTTTTGGAAATTTCGTTTCAAAAATTTTGTTCAAAACTTGTTCCAAAAAACTTTTGGAATGTATGGTCGGAAGGTAACTTTTTTTAAGGGCAAAATAGTCATTTCAAAAGTGAGCAGGTATGCAAAGAAATTATGAGTGCAGGAAGTAAAAGACATTTTATTTCTGTTATAAAGTGGGTTTATATATTCTTGGTAGGTACGAACAATAGCTTCTTGCACCTCATCAATTTCTACCTGCACCCCATACTTTTAAAATTTCGCTTTTGTCCTTGATTGTTTTATAGTGAAAGTTGGTGAATGCAGAAATTTGTTCTTCAATAAGCTTTGTTGGAAGTATGAAAAGTATCTTTCGTGATGCATAGTAGGTCAAATGTTAAAAATAAGGTTTTTATAAATCGAAATCTGGAAATAGGTTTTCGGAAAATTTGATCCAAAAATAGGTTTCTGGAAAATTTAATTCGGATTAGATGTGAGAAGTGAAAATTAATTTTCTGGATTTCTGTTTTTGAAAGAATAAAATATTATTCTGAGATTAATCCAGAAGTACGTAACCATGAATTTCGAAAAATAGATGTGGTTTTCGGAAAGACCATTCCGGAAAGGTGAGAATTGAGAACTGCAGGTTAATTTCATTCCTTTTTCCGTGTTTGTCGGAGCTGAAACAGAAGGTGAATTATACACTCGAAGTTGGTGGTTTCGAATAGTCTAAAACCTCGGGATCTAAAATCTTAAGCCAAGTTAAGTAACATATTTATTTATACTCTTCAACTACAAACATATTTAAGCTGCCATTAAAGAAGAATAAAATATATTTTCATGCTTAATAATAATTTTAAGAAATAGATGATGGACCTGCACACCCTCGTGTAGTTGGAGGAGCTTAAAGAAATATTTTGACTTTTATTTGATAAAAACTAGCAAACACCAGGGTTACCAGAGACCTAAGTAAATATTAATATTCTTTTCATTCAATTATGCAATTAGCTCATTATAAATTATGAACCTTTATCATTCCATTTTTCGTACACAATAAAATATCATTCACTTATCAAATATTATTTATGGAAATGTCAGGAACTGACGAATTCCTAAACCAACCAGACGGTATAATAATGAAAAAATAATTAGAAAAAAAAAGCTTAAGGCGTTGTTAGAACATTACAAAGTTGATTCCCAGAAGAATTTGAAGGCAAAGTGTGATAATTGTATAGGAATCAATAGGGAGAAGCATATGGGCATCACTCCTGCAATGGGATTGAAGATGGAAAATAGAGTCCCTTGTGTAGGATTTGTCATAGAATAGAGATTCTTCTGTTTCCTTTCTTGGAAGACAAGGAAGAATAGAAAACATTAACCAAGCATTCTTTGTTCTTGTAAAATATTTCAAGAATTTTTTACTTACTACCAGTAAGTGTTTCAATTGTGTATTTTTTTTTTTAATTCTGTAAGTGATAGACAAAACGATAACTTTAGCCTTAGAAAATGAAAGATGACATGAATTAAGAAAAAAAAAATGTATTTTTAAAAATTTGATAACTTTTTAGTTAATTAACATTGTCGAACATACCGTTTCCCTAATTAATATATATATACTGAAAAATTATTTATATTTTAAAATATTAGGTTGTTGAGTAAATAGTTGTAAGAATTATAGACATTTTGTTTTCAGTATAATAAATAAAATAAAGTATTAAAATTTAAATTTTGTTAATAATTTCGATAATTGTTTATATAACAAAAATTAATGTTAACATATAATTGATTTTAACAAATTATTTGCTTTTTTCTCTTTACAAGTTTAAAATTCTTAGTAATGATATATTAACGTTAATTTTATTTTCAATAAACAAATGTACCAATTACTATTAAATGTGTTCGAATAAATTTTTTTATAAATTTTTATAATGCGTTAAAATAAAATATATCTAAACTTATTGAACTGAACTAAATGTATAATATTAGAACTGGTTATGATTCCCCATAGATCAGAGATAGACTTTAAATACAGTATATTAATGAAAACAATTCTTAACATACAAACATGTTCTGTATAATTGAGATAAATCTAAATATATATAAATAAAATTTGTTAATATTTGATATAGTTTAAATATGAAGCATCCATTCACTCTTTTATTGATATTCATTTCTAATAAAAATTAATATAAATATTTATGATATAATCATAATTTAATAATTAGATTGAAATTTTATTATAATTCTGGAATTCATCTGTAATATATTTTAACAACTCTAAATAAATACTGCCACGACTACAAAAACCAAAATACAGCCTTAGTCTTCCACTAAACTATTTTCAATTCTATACTGCATGTAACTTACACACGACGCACCCAATGGCACTCGCCACTACACCAGAAGGGTGAAATATTAAGAGAGGTAGATGAATATAAAGCTATGTACATTATAAGAACAGGTAAGTTAGTCAAGTCAAAATTTAAAATTAAATGCTCAATACTAGCATCTGTTTTTTTTAAAAGAATACAGTAAAACTGACTAAGGGAAAAACAGGGAAAAAGATGAAGAAAAAATTCCACCAAGGCCAGTTACAGATTTGGCGAGCTAAACTGCAGGTCTATCTGCTATTTGCCTCAGTTGCTCAAACCTGCAACCACAAACACTGTTAAGTTGCCACCAAACACTCACAAAGTGCAATGATGGCACAATACAAGCCAAATAAATACCAGCATCATGCAAAGATAACAAAAAACCAGCAAGCAAGTTTTTTTTTATATGGGCAAATGTTAGTTGTTGATTTTTGGTTAATCGATAGAGTTGAACTCACAACCTCTTCTACACTCCCTTCTAAAAGCATTAAACTAACCTTATTTCTCCAAATTGTTAGCAGAGATCAAATTTACGATCTTTCCCTCCCTTACCTTCCATCTAACGGGTAGGCAAGTATAGGATGGGATATATTCCATAATGAGCAGATCCTTTGAGGAAGCCAAGTCTTAAGCTAGGTAATCAATAAATTGAATGACTTGTACAAACTAATCTATAGTTCTGGTAATTAGGTGGTGCGCTACACGTGTGAAACGACTCATAAAAAGTAAAATTTTAAAATTCTAGTGACTATATCCAAAGGTGCAATGTATTTTTTATCCAAGGTGCAGCCGAGTTAAAAAGTAGCAAGATATGCAGAAACCTCCTATTCTCTCACCACCTTATCTTGATTACGATCACTATAATCATCACCACCCTTTGCATCACCATTCTCAATAATCATCACCACCCTTGGCATCACCATTCTCATTGTCATTGCCATCATTTTAAACATTGCTTTAATCATTGTTAACACTCCTACTTCCATCACCTTTATTGTTGTCGCCACCACCCCCATGTACATCATCGTCGCCACAACAACCATCACTTCCATCATTCTTCTCAAAACTTTTGTTAACACTTTCACCATTGTAACTATCATTGTTACCAATATTATAATTTGTCATCATAATATTACCAATACACCGTCACCACTTATAGTGTCGTTACTGTTACTACCACCATCGTTATTACAACAACCACGACCACCACCATATTATTATCATTCCCATTACTACCACTATTATTATTACCATAACCATCAATTATTGTCGCAACCATCTCATTTCTATCATTATCATCACTACAACCATTGTTGTAATTAATTTCACCACCACTACCATTAGCTGCAACTTATTGTTATGTAGTCTTGATCGTGGTAAGCACAAAATTGACTATGATTAATATTTATTTTACTCTTATCCTATCACTTTCTTATCCTGACCATTAAACAAACCCTTAATGTTCATTAAGGAGATTTTACCTTTAAAATAGAGGCTAGTTAAAGAATTTATTTAAAATTTCCATCCTAATCATATCAAAATAGTTAAGCAAAATCCAGGTTTATATAAAAAATGGAACACTTTACATACAAATGTCTTAAGCAGTACACGTCAGCGACAGATCAATTGATCACAATGGAAAAATACCTGAATGTTCTGCATGAATGCAGCAACCAGCTTGCCCTGTCTCTAACTTGAATCTATATAATTTTTATTTACATCCACTGCGTCCCTTCAGGAAAAGAAGAAATGTAATGCAATCAAGTGTTAGGGATGCTTTGGCAATCACTTGGATAACAAACAAAACGAATTTTACAAGACATGGGTATTTGTATACCTCTAAGTTGACAATTCATTAGTAGTAAAATGCCTGCCACTTCAAAAAAAAAATTCTTGCTGTACATCTCTCCTTTTTTATTTTCTGCTTGGTCTCTATCAACAAAATGAGTAAAGAATATTGTTCTACCCCTAATCCCAACATTGTACAAGACAACCTGCATGAGACAAGATTCAAATCAGGAAAATAGTGCCCATTGAGAATTGAAATAAAAAGGACTCATGAACACGAATGTTCTCGTATTAGGAAGAAATGCTCACTTTAGCTTGGCTCTCTTTGACTTTACTTTCCGGGGAGAGATTGGAAAGGGGAAGAAAATGCAGAACCACTAGTAGAAGCATGATTGCAGTAATACAAAATCCACAACTTCCTCTTTCCAGAAGTTACAACTTTACACATGTACAGATTGACAAAATAATAAACCCTCCGGAATGAGAAAAGGACATAAGAGAGCGCAATTAGTTTCAAACTTCTAAATCTATCCATATCCACCTATTATATTATCAACTTATAATCTGGAAGTAGCATCGTTCTACATATCAATGTAGCTCAGAATCTGCATTACAGAACCTTGCTTCTAAGGGCCTCCACGTTGTCTCAAGGATTGCAAAGATTTTGTTTGTAAACAACAGAGCAACCGAATTCCTGACAATAAACTGAGACTTCCATTCCATTTCACTGTCCACGGCAGCCATATCTATAGAGACAGTACTAGCTTCACGTGTTGACAAGATTGAATCGAGAGCCAACTAAATAAACCTTGCCCTTCATAATTTCAGACTGTTTTTTGTCAGAGTGGAGATTTTATACATGACCAAGAAACACATGTTCATATCTGACTAGAATCATCCTCTCAATTAAAGGGATTCTTCAACGATTAATGGCCTCCACAGCAACCCGTACCAAACGAAGTAACCCCTCCACATCTTGAAAGCTAAAATCAAGAGCCTTTTTGATAGAGGAGATACCATCTGTATTCTTGCCCACACCTGGGCTTGAATTAGCTGCTGCAAAAGCATTCCGTGATTTCCTTGATGCTTCCATGGCAAAAGTAACATCCTGAGCCTGCAATTGGTAGATGTTTTTAATTCCACATATCACACAGCCTAAATAAGACACAGACAACATTTTAGCTAGCATTTTAGTTGTTAGTGCGGGCTTCCCGTTAGGCATATCAGAAACCAGGTCAGAAGACCATATATGATCTTATTTATAGCATGCCACAGCAGTCTGAAGTAGGAACAGAATTGGAATCAAATACATTGTATTGATCGCACACTGGATACCAGATTATTTATTAGGATGTCACAATAAAATACGGCCATAAAACCTATAAAAAAAGTCAACAATACCAAAAACTTAGAACAGATTCAGCCTTAAAAGTAAATCTCTGATGTCTCCTTGATGAACTCCTCCCTTCATATTTTAAGAGAGTTACACAACTTCAATTAATTTAATGGGAAAATACTAGGATGCTTTGAATTTGACCAATTTTCTTGTTTGCAGATTTCTTTGGCCATCCTTGTAATTATAGGTTAAGCTACAGTGATTTACTTGTTTTTACTGCACATATAATTGACTTCTATTTGTTAGTCTAGACATTAAAGGCTAAAATAAATGTACAAACATATATGATGTGTATGATTACATTGCTCCTTGTGATAGCTTGAAACAGATTTAAAAGGTATTTTGAGTCAAGTTCAAGGCTTACTGTGATTTATTATGCTGCATTTTTAATACTCTAATTTTATTAAGATTTTAGCACTCTTAAAATTTTGCAGGATGCTAGAATCCTCAATCAGAAAAATTCAATCTCGTAAACTGTCATAGATCCTAACTAGGAACCTTCTTTCAGAGCTCGCGTGAAAGCATTGCCTAATATGACAACCACCAAATTCACATAATCAACCATTCAAACGAATTCAGAATTCAATTATTCTACGTAAAATTTATGTATGCCTTATCCTTGACTATGTTTCCTGTAAGCTGTTTAAGGTAATCAATGTGAGGAAGTGAGAGACTTTTGCCAAGATCATACTTCTGTGAACAAGAACTATATACTCACAAAACCGAGCAATCGCACAAAATTAGGACGATGTCGTGCAGCAATAACATGGTTTCCAGCTACTTGGGGCGAATTGACACTCTTAGATATGGTGACAACCTTGTCAGCAGCTGTTGAGTTGTTGACATTGTCAACATCAGAGGCAGATGACGATGGAGACTCACCTAACAAAAGAAACAAGGTTCAAAACAATAGAGAGATCAGAAATTAATCTACTCAAATGTCATCATTACGATGCCAATGGCTGGCACTCCTGAGAAAGAGAAACAGTAGTTTATTAACAAGATGAAAGGAAAATAAAATTTAAACTTGTCTGTATCCACAAAATTAACCATATCTAACTTCTTCCTATTTTTCTTCTTCTGTTTTCCCTTCTATTTTTCATGGATTAAGGGTGTATTTAGTAAACAAAATAATTATTATCAAAAGTTAAGAACTCATCCCATGATAGCTTATCAGTAAATTTTGACTTTGAAGATTATTGGATAGAGCTTAATTTTACAAGTTTCTCCATGAAACTTGAAAAAAACTAAAAGCAGCTTATAATGCCATAAGCCATCCTCATAAAGTCCAAATAAGATCCATGTAAACTCTACAAAACGTGCCTCCCTACCCCCACCCCGAAATTACAAACCACCAGTCAAATGGATAATGTTCAGATAATCTATTATAATGAATGTGACATGATACTTTACAAAACTATCAGAATATTTTACACTTAATTGCCAAAGCATAAAAACGGAGATGGGATTTGGTATGATATAGGACAAATCCAAAGGAACTGAGGACTTCAGAAAGAAAGAAAATTCCATCATGCGGATACAGTGAAAATCAACTAATAAAATTCATTACCAAGAGGAATCATTTGCAGTGTGTTGTGCAACTCATGCCGATCTCTGCTTGCACTAGAGTGTGAAGAATATACTACCCTCATATATGCTACTTCCATGCATTTGTAGGCTAGTGCAGCTGAAGCCATGTCTTTTGATTTCTCATATTCGTGGGCACAAAACCTATATAAAGAATATATTGGATGACATTATAAAAAATATCAATTATTTAAGGCAATGATATACAACATATAATCAACTGAAAGATATAATCGAGCCAAGTACAGTAATGAGGTTTGAAGGCATGCTTGCAACCTAATAAAACAATAAATAAAGGAAAGAAGATTTCCATGGGTACTTTAAACAAAATATTATATTCAAAACATATATAACCATGATTATAAAGAAAATCATTGACTTACTCGCACAATTTTGCAGTGCTACTATACATTTGTTTTGATTGAATCATCTCACTGTGCTTAGAATTATCACTGTTGCCAGATTCTAACAGAGAGGCTCCGTGAAGAAATTTGAGGGCTGCCTGGAAGTATAGACTAGTGCTCTCACCAGTGGATCCAGAATGCTGTATGATCAAACCCAAAATTAGTAAAATAGGGATCAAGAAGAGCAAAAGCATAATAGTCTAAAAGGGACAGCTAAAAACCTTAAGACGATCAGCCAAATGCTTAAGATCTTTAGCTTCTTTCACAGCATTGTTAGCAGCATGGCTGTAAGAATCCCTTCTAACTGGGCTAGGGGCATCAAGCTCCTTCGACTTGTGACCATTAAGTACAGGATTTCTCGAACCAGTTTGCTGATTTCCATTTTGATGGTCAGTCTTTTTCGATTGCCTTTTTGGTAACTTTGACACATCATCAACTTTGGAAGGGTCAGCTTCGACATCACCATTTCCTTTATGTAAACCAACTGGTCGTGGGAATCGGCCCAATGTCTCAACTTGAGATCCTTCAGATGGCAATGATGACAACAACTTTCCTTTTCCATGTACTTCTTGATCAGTTCTTTCCAACAGAGACCTCTTTGTGGATCTATCAGAGTCTGGCAACTGAGTCTGCGGGGGAGCATGAAATGCATCCTGTTTGCAAAGGGCATCCACACTAACATCTTGAAAGTCATGACCTCGATTTAAGTGATTCTCTTTTTTCCTAGCCTCATTTTTCTCTGTGTAATCTTTCTTGACAGCATGTATATTCTCACTTTGGTCAGGCTTGATCCCAAACTTCTCCTGCAACTTATTTTTTCCATCCTTATGCTTTGCCTCACCTAGAGGAGACTGATTTTTCAGTTGACTTGAAGAACTAGCATTCTTGACCTTATCTGCATGGGATTCTGACTTACAGCCGTCATTGTTGTCCTCCAAACCTGATTCTATGCCATTCTTCCTTGTATGAGACATATTAGCATGATAAACATCGGTTTTGTCTTCACCTGGATGTTTATGCTCTTTGCCTGCATAGGTCCCATCTGGGACTATGGTGTCAACACCACCATTGGTACAATAGCTGGCTGTTTCAGCTTTAAGCTTTGTATCGGACACGTAATTAACACCCTTGTCCTGAAAATCTGGCCTGTTGGCAATGGTGAAAGATTTATCCTTCTTGGCCGTTCCGGATCGATCACTCCCACCATCATCATCACGATTTGAGCATCTTCTTGGACTATCCATAGCAGCAACATCACGTGAATCATCTTTCCCAATAATTTCCTTGTTTGAAAGCTTATCAGCATTTAAAACTCGAATGGGTGATGAAGACACTGATTCCACAGGTGAGCCCTTCACTTCCTGGAAGCTGGCTTTGGTTTTGTGAGAGCCAGAAACCTTAGAAGAGCTTGAAGTGGCAGCAACAGAAACCTGTAAAGACCCCAAGTCCCTTTTTGAACAGTCCATGCCATCTAAGCTCCGTTGTGACAGACTGCTCTCAGGGTTTTGCCTGAATTTCTGGTTCTTTGCATGACTAACTTTTTTGTCAGTCCTACCACTACCTTTACTGGTACTTGATTCTTTGCCTCCGGATTTTGAACTTTTTGCCTTCTTTTCCTTCCTTGAATCACTGAAATCATGCTCAGAAGTTTTGCTCTCCTGTATGCGAGGATTACCTGGGCTGTAAGTTATAGCATCCTGATATCCCTTAAGTTTTCTTTTTTTCACACTACCAATTGAATCACAATTCCCCAGATCCAGAGATCCCTCATCCAACGAACCCTGACCTTTATCTCTTGTGTTTTCAGCAGAAACTGGAATCCTGTCTTTTCTTGATTTGGAGTCCCTTGAAGAAGAGTGGGCTTTCTGTCTTGGTCGATCTTTGGCAACTGAAGTAGTTGGAAAAGTGCTAGTTGAACTTTGAACACCCACCTTCCTAGTAGTCCCACTCTGTTCTACCCAGTCTTCATTGGTAGAATGAGCCTTGTCAGTCTTAGATTTCTTGGATGGCCTAGGAAAATCTTGATCATGATCCCTCCTGCTTTTGACCTTCATATTCTTCGTATCACCTGAGAACAAAATTACAGAAATGAAGATAACAGAGAAATTTAACAGGTCTTTGAACATCAACACTTTAGTTAATACTGGTCAGACAAACAAAATGAATGTGCAGTTCAAGTTACCCCTATCAGAACTGTGTTCCTGCGTCCTGTGCTTATTTTTGTGTTTCTCTGATGGAACATCAGCCTCACTCATGACAGGAGATTTCACATCATTTAAACTCCTACTTTTCACCGCTGACAAGTTTTTCTTCGTAGGATATGAGGATTGAGAAAAGTCTTTATTTGTAGAATTTGGTATCTCCTTCACAAACTTTTTCTTCCCCCCAGGCACCGCATGCACATCATTATTTAGCTGGTGCTGGTTAGGAGGTTGGGATGTTGCCATGGCTCCTCCCACCATAACACTGCCAGAGGCATTTTGCAGGTTGCTTTGACCATCAAAAGGAGGCCCTTGGTATAATGCAATAAGTGCTTTAGTGGTTTCATCCTCACTAAAGCTACACCGATTCATGTCCGGCCTGCATAATTATGCATGCAATGTTAATTATCCATTATGACCATGTAAGCAGTTTCCATATAGGTTAACAAGCAATTTGGTTTCCCTAATACATTTTTTTCTGGATGGAGATGTTGGTTGTGCAAATACATGGTAGGGGAGGATAGGTGGCCTGATGGGGTATCAAACCTCCAAAATTCAAGACCACACCCCAACGTAAGTGCAGGGCTAGTTCCAACTGACAAACTCGTTAATATTAGGCCCTATTTGGAGAAACTTAAAATGAATGAAAGTTCTACACGAGTTAAAATCAACTTATGCCCTTCAGCTTTTGGGAGTTAGTTAAGAGAGTTTCTATAATAGCTAATGTTCATAAGCTGATATTCACTTGTGAGTATTTTACCTTCCTATTTTATTCTCCTATAAGTGCTAGTGGATAAGTTTGCCCATACAAGGCATTAATACTTTGATTATGGACAATAAAAGATTTAGCTACTGAACAGAACTTACAGCCAATTAAGCATACTACATAGCCACTTTTCGGGTAGGTTATCAGGATTTGTTCCAACAGGAAGAAGACGCCATTTATGACACCTGTCACATTGCACCCAATTATCTTCCATCTCAACAGGAGGTATCATTACAGGAATCCCTTTACCATTCTCAGCGTCAGTACCATTCGCATTTCCAGTGCACCAAATATTTGTGGCTGATTTAGGGTATATTTCAGCTGTTAACAGCTTATCAACTTTCTTAGCACCTGGTCTCTCCTTTGCTCCAAAACTAGTTGTAGGTGCACTCCTCTCAACCACCTCAGGTTCCTTCACTTTTTCTTCAAATGGGGTCTCTAGCACATCGATTCTGTCCTCCTCTTCTTCCAATTCTCCAAAGAAATCTCTGTATGTATCTCGAGTCTTTCCAAGACTCTTTTGTGCTCTAACATCTTCAGTCTCATTTTTTGATGCAGAACTATCATCAGAACTCCTTTTTGTTTTAGGAGCCGAAGAGGATCCAATCTTCAAGTTTTCTTTTTCCCTTTCCATAACCACGGTGTCATGACTTCCCTTTGCCTTCTTCTTACCAACCAGAACGGGATGTTCTGTCACGAGAGGTATTGCCATACTGTCTTGTTCACATAGGCTACCCCTCTGATTAGCCTTCTTAGGAGGCTCTTCAGTGTTTGATGCTGTCCTAACTTTGGAAACGTTAGATTCAGCCATTATTGAGTGGCAATTATTATCTCCTTGAGAATTTTCTTTCACTATATAGTCATCAAAAGGAACCTTATCTCCCACAACTTTTCTTCTTGAGCTTCCCTTTGTCCGTTCAGAAAAACCATTCACCTCAGTAGATGTTGGCTCCAGCCCTTCCTTTTGACCCTGGCCAGAGAAGGTTTTCTCCCTCACCACAACTTTGTGGGTTTCCTTCAAAGAATCACACGGCCCATCATCAGCCTTAACCAAGTCATCACCGAAAGAATATGAACTGGATAAAAGTGGAAGCTTCATAGTATTTGAAACTAGCTCCTCCATAGTTGATGCATCTGTACTTTGTTCCTTTCTTGACAACACTCCAGCATCAATCCGACCATTCTTCTTTGTAGAACCCTTGACTTCCATTGAGGATTCACAGCCCTCCAGAGATTTCATTTTCCTCCCACTCCCCCGTGACAATTTTCTATCTCCTTTCACATTATTAGATTCATTTAGTGACATGTCAAAACTTTCTGCATCATCCAGATGAACAAGACCAGGGATGCTATCTCTGGCACGCATTTCCTTTATAGTTAATTCAATGATACTTTCAGAAAGTGGTGACAATGGCTGAGGGAGGTCTGTCATGATCTGTTCCAAGACAATGTAAAATATTCAACTAAACTCATCAAGATCAATATGAATATAATAATGGATAATCAAAATGCCAAAAGATAATTCACCTGAAGGATAATGGTTGGAGATTCAAAAGGAGCTTCTTGAGGACCACGAGAAATCCCCTCACTTTCTGAGGGGCTGTCATCTAGCGATGATGATGGTGACACATCCAGACCAATTTCACTGTATATTGCAGCATTTTTCCGTGTTGATAAATTATCTGGACCCATTTTGATTCGAACCTTCAGTGTCTTCTGGTCCGATGTGCTAGTAAATTTCTTGTTTAGAGACTCGTGCTTAGAAGTGGATGTATCAACATTAGTGGTTACCAAGTACTTTTCTTGATGGGTTCCATCTTCTAGATAGAGACCCTTGTTTGAAGCCATCCTCGAAGAGTTACCAGAACCTGGGCCAAGTCTTGATGACTGAGTTCCAGTGGAACATTGTACAGCGTCACTCTGCCCACCCTGCAAGGTACAATGTTAATTTGAAATAAGTTGAAAGTGATAAATATACAAAGGTAAGTCATAAAACCTCAAATACAGTAATCAATTTAGTTAAAAATAAATGTATCACAGTCACATAATGATATGCCCCATGTAGTGTAAGAAATTTACCTCTGGCAGCAAATTATTCGGGGATTTTGGCGTATTTTGACTATGATTTTTTTGTGGAGTTCTTGGATGAGACCAGACAGGAGATCGCTGATAGGTGGGCAAAAATGATCCATAACCACCATATTTTGCCCCTGAAATGATCAATTATTTCTCAATATTATCCGGTAACTATTTAACGTTTAATCCTACATTAGATGAGTCTTGATTCTAACAAGACTTACCCAGACTCTCAGCAGACAGCCCACCCTCAAAATCCTTCTGAAAGTGTCCCAGAACATCTTGAATTTTTTCATCCTTTGAGAAAGAAAATTTGAAATGTAAAAATTCAATAAAGAAAGAACAGTTACCAAAACAGGAACAGAACTAAATCTAACTGAAAAAATCCAATAGATGTAGACATATTCCTGACATGGAAACACAGCAATTTATGAAAACAATGGAAAAATTCTAAATGTGCCAAGTAGCCATCTCACAGTTGCTTCAATTTCCAAACTATGTTCCTTCGATACACAACTTCCATTTTACGAGTTTTATGATCGAGAAACGGTAAAACACATAGTTCATGTTATCTTGTGGTTATGAATGACAATATAGACAAACGACTAGCCGGTCTTTGGCACGTAGTGGATGACACTATATAGAAGTCTATCCAAGGGTAAAGGGCACTCCTAAACTATAAACATCAATTTACAAACAAAAGCACATAAATATCTCAACATTTAATTCTTCATGAAAGGAAAAGGGCCATAAATCAAACAAAAAGCCAAAAAAAAGGGAAAGAAATCCTTCATATCACCAATCTAATTCAAACAATATTTCCACAGGCAGATCGAGCAGATTGTTAAAAAAAATTCCTCAACAACCCAATGCATCAAGTTGACATCACAAAGACCACAAAAATTCAACATTCCCAATAACACTCTCTATGCTAACCACATGTCAAGCCTATTCAACTCACAGCAAAGCACAATTCAGCAGTGCACACCCCCAACTAAACAACTTAAGCCAACCGCAGAAACAAAATTCAGGTCACGGATCTAACAAGGTAAAACAAGTGAACAGCAATAACTCATTACTTTAAAACCTACAAACTATACATGGAATACCAGAGCAAGCAAAATCAAGTTAAAGGAGCCTTACAATGTAAGAGAGGGCAACATCGGGATCAACGGTGGCATCATAATCCTCGTGGTTCTGAAAGGAGCACGCCTCACCCTCTTCGAGCTCAGACTCCACCATCTCTCTCCTCCCAGCACCCAACCCTAACCCTAACCCTAAACCCAGCCCCTTTATAGCATCCCTACCTCCTGCAGAAATCATCCAAAAAAATACCAAAAAATACAAAAATCAAACCTTTCAACTTAAACCTCCGCATTGAGAACCCTCCGTCCCAATCAAAATCCCACTTCCTCCTCGATCCATTCCTTGGAATCAAAATCCCACCCAAACGAATCGCCCCCGCAGGTAATTGACCAATTCTACACGATCGCGGGCTCGCGTAGAAATCACAGCCTCAAAATTTCACAAAAATTATTGCAAAATTGTTAGCACAACCTGCGACAATCGAAAAACCAATAAACCCGTGTTCGATTATTTGAAACGTTGAATCTTAGCTGGGATCGATCAACACAGAGTTTCTCTCTCTCTCTCTCCCTCTCACCGTGTCTCTGTTTTTGGTGAATACAGCAGCCGCGTTTTTTTTTTCTTATTTTTCTTATTTTTCCTAAATTCTTTATTTATTTTCGTTATAAACAATATTTTAATCCCACGGTGTGAGAGAGAGAGAAACTAGTTGATAAGGAAAAAAAATTAATAAAGTGCGAAAGAAACCATTTTACCCCTTCACTCCCTCGTTTTTATATTTCCCCTTCAAACCCTCCAACTCTGTCCCAAAAACTATCACTACTTACAAACCCAAACACTTTGCCCGGCGCGTGCTCCTACTTCCCCTTTTTATTTTCATTCTTTTTACTTAGATAAACACATTTTTAAGGATAAATATCCCATTTTTAAGTGGGATATTTATAAAAATGACATACTTAGAGTTTGAATTCGAATTTATAAAATAAATTAAATTAACTTCACACGATTTTGCATAATCATATTTTATATTAGATTCTATCTAAAAAATAAAATTGTGATCTTTGACCGTGGTGGACAGTTCAGACAATGAAGATTCCATTATTTTATTGTCAAATATTCCACATTCTAGCGTCTACTTTTCAAAATTTTACTACCCTGTTATATTAATGATCTCATGTGTTTTCTCTTTAAAGGACATTAATGCGAATTTTGGCGGCGTAAACAGAAATAAGCGAGTTTACGAATGAACGAAAACAAAACAAAAAAACACATTTTTACTGTTGTGGAAATGGTATCTCTAAAAATGATGAAGACGCCAAAGGCATAGATTTGGTGATGCTTTGGTTCGTTAATTTCGTGAAGTGTGGCATAGGTTTGAGAAGAACCATAAATGAGACTAACAAGGAAAAAGGATAAAGACATGTGATGCCAAATTGCCAAGATTAAATTGCTCAAAAATGTTGGGTCTCTTCCCAGTAATTTTTCTCTTTTTCCGAATGTTCCCAAAGTCTTTCAGAATCTGTTTCACAAGCTGCATAAACTTGTTCTTACATTTAAGTTTCCACTTTTGCAACAGAATCATTCATTTACTAGTGGTTTGGTTTTAATTTTTATTCCCTCCACCCTATTTACCAGTTATGACAAGATACACTTGAAAGTTACTCAAGACCAATATGTTTTCTTAATTGGAAATCTGTTTGCTCTCATTCATGAAGATAACAAAATCAAATTGTTTCTATGTATCCATAATAAATCTTATATCATTTAGGAGTCGAGATAAATAGAAATAAAACAGTTTAAATATTTTTTCTTTTGTCATCCTTAACGTCTTTTGAATTGGAACAGGAATGTTATTTTGCTGTATTTAATTTTCGTTAATTTTTTTACTATGTATTTTTAAAATATTGACTCTGATATTTTAAAATAAATTAACACAAAAAAAATATAGCAGAAAATCTTGGCTAATTTATTATATATGCGTTGTGCATATCACACGTCAAGCAACACATTCATCTAACAGTTTTTAATTATTGTTTTCTGCTAAAAAAAAACTAACTGTTCGAGTTTGTCCGTAGTTGAAGAAAGCTTCAGCTTGTAAGTTTAAGGGCAAAGAAAAGACATGGACAGAGTATGGTTTAACTGCCCAACTTCTTAACAACTTTTGAAAACATAGTCATTGGTTCAATAAAGAAAACTTTCCATTAATGTGTTTGTGTTTAAGTTCAATAATTAATTAGTAACTTGAGTTTTCTAATAAAGTTCAATAATTAGTAAATATAATAGGAATGATAAATATTTCAACTAAGCTAAATCGGGTTGGTTAAACTTACTTAAAGTACTTCTACATAGATTAATAAAAAAAAAAACAAAATATTTCACAATTTGATTTTTTTTTTCTTTTTGCATAATTTTCAAAATTATTTGTAAAAATCAGACTTGTGATCTCGTTTAAAACTTATGAAAATACAGACTTTATGATTAAAAGAACAACAGTTATTTTTATTTGTAAATTTTACTATTTTTCATATACTTTTATTAATAGCATTACAATATATTTAATTTTTATTAATATATTCTTGATTTTAAAAAATCAACGTAATTTTTTTATGCAATTATTATGTTTAAAAAATATGAATTTATATGTGGTAACGCTGTTTAGAACTGAAGAAGAAAAACGTAATAGATGTCATGTCTCTTCATGTTTATAAACGAACCTAACACTGATCTAACATAAAAAAATATATTAATTTAAAAAAAACATATAAAACCACATTAACTATAAATAAATAAATAAATGAAATATTAAATTACTGCTATAAATACAGGAAAAAAAATGCTATTAAATTTTTATGAACTTCTAAGTGATTTTGTATTTCTTATATCAATATTTTGTTTTCTAGTTATTTTAGTAGATAGTTTGTTGTTTGTGATTGTAGTGAAAATCCCAATGCCACCACTTGGGCACTGAAAGTTCTCCATGTGTTGCTCAGATAAAATAATATTATCTCAAATTCATTAAACTAACATCAATAAATGTTCATCAGTTGCAGAGCCTCATGCAAATCAGTGGTGGAGATCTTCATAGAGTTTAGAGAGAAAACGTGTATTTCAAAGTATACCTTATAAAATTCCGGTTTAATTATAAATTTCCATATTTATTTGTATTTCAGTTTTCCAATATAAAGACATAATTTTATTCTTGCACTTAAATTATTTTTGTAAAAAAAAACACAAAAGCTGAACAGATTAAAACGATATTTTTAGACATCAAGCAAAGATAAGATCGTTTTAACACGTTTAAATTCATAAACAGTAACTGTCATATATGTCATTACGTGGTGTCATTACGTAGTTTTTTTAGTTTTTTTTATTTTTTTTTAATTTTTATTTTAGTTTTTAAAATATCCACGTGTCAACCCAGCTGCGTATTACGTGTCAAAGTCAATGTTCTATATCCAATTTGGTTTTTATATTTGTTATTTTTGTTCAATTTAGTCCCAACTTGTTTTAAAATTGACCAATTTTGTCCTTATTGAATATGTGACAAAATTTAATTTTTATATAAAAAATGTAATATATAAATTTTAATATATTATATAAAAATATTTAATAAAAATATGAATTTTAATATACAAATTAAATTTGATTTTAATTTGGAAATGAACAAAATTGGTTTATGTTAACAAAAATTAAAACTAAATTGAAAAAAATAACAAATATAGAAATCAAATTGAATATAGAACATTGACATTGACATATGACATGCTGGATTGACATGTAGACATTTAAAAAAAATTAAAAATTAAAAAAAAATCACGAAATAACATGTTATAATTACTGTTTATGACCGTTAATGATTTAAATAGTGTTAAAAAAAATATCAGTTAAATAAAATTGACAAAAATTAATATTTATTTGAACACAAAAACAAAATGAAAACCTATTTAACAAAACTTAACAAAAATTAGGACAAAAAATATTTTAACATTAATGTTATACAGATTTTTATATGAAAGTAAAAGCAAAAGTAAAATAAATTTAGAAATATCTGATGTCATAAAATTTATAAAAGTTAAATAAAAATTTGGCATCACTATAAGAATATAGATAAGCTAAAAGAGAGAAAAAAATAGAAAGATAAAAATAGTAAGAACAGAGGAATAAAGATGTTAGCCACATTGACCACATGATGAAAAAAAAAAAGAAAAGAAAAAAAAAAGGGAGAAGGGAAAGTATGTATGTATGACGTGAATGAAGAAACATTTAATGGTTGATTGATGTCATGGTTTTGACAATTGTTGGGCCCATTAAGGTGAAAGTGATGGAAACCATATCCATCATTCCATTCAATGGCATATGGTGAGAATATGCCATCATCCATCCCATGTTATGCTACAATACAAATTCAGTAAACGGTCATAAATGGATAACCATTACCAAAAACCCACACTTTTATGTCACACGTGCATCTCAATACCCACCATATACCACACAATTTTCTTTCATGCTATAAAACCAATCATTAATTAACTAACACTCTCTCTTTTTCACACATTAAATCTCATTCAATACGATAAACTCTGCAATTTTATTACATTGATTTTTTAATGTAAAACACTTTTAATATAATAGCGAAACTTATGGCTATATTTTATTTTGTTTGTTTTTAAATGTCATTTAAAATATTATTTTATTTCAATAAAATATTATATTTTGTTTTTTTATTCTAAATCATGATAAACTAATTAATATGAAGTAAAAGGTAAGGGTTTAAGAACATCTTCACATGAGTTGCTTAAAAATATTACTTAAAGATGAAACTATCATAACATGTTCCACACTTATAGGTAGAGAGATGTTTACATAAAATCTTTATTAAAATTTAAGAGGAACTAGTGCTCCAAGCCATACAATTAATTCTCACTGACTCAGACTTCGAAGATGGAAACAAATATTTTAATAACATGACAATTAAATAAGTAATGTAAAAGAAGTCTAATAGTTAAAAATTATTGATTTTTTTTTAAATATCAACATATAAATTTATTTCAATTAGTTAAACAAACAAACTAATTACAAATATTGAAATATTTGTATTTATTGAAAAAAATTTTGAATTCTTAAAATAATTAGACATATAATATTTACATATGAAATTTAAACTGAAACTGAAATAATTTTAAAAGTCAAATAATCATTTTTTATAAAATTTTCTTGTAGAAAATACAATAAAATAATTTTTGTATAACAATTAAATAATCAAGAATAATAAACAACTATATTTATTAAATAAAAATTAAATGATTAAATTCACTATAAATATTAAATATTTATAGTTTTTGAAGAAGAATTAAATACTTAAATTAATACGAAATATTAAAATTTTAGTTCAATCTAAAATACTTATAAAAATGATAAATATCTAAAAATAAATTTAAAGAAAACAAGTTAAAAGTCAGTTACAGAAAAAACGACCTCATGCATAAAAATTGTAAACATACCAAGAAAATCAGTGAGAAATTGGTTTGGAATAGATAGTATAGTTAAACAAAAGATAGATACTTCAGTTTAATAAATAAAAAGAGAGATACGTTATTTCACTAAATAAAAATAGAAATAGTATCTTCCAAAAATATTTCTATAAATTATATTGAAGTTATAAAATTTGTGTACACAAAAATATTTTTTATTAGTTTTTATAAAACTATAACTATATATTAGGAACATTTGTCAGTTTCAATTAAAATAAAAAGTAAAATTATAATAAGACATGCATTAAAATAGTTATAAGAAATTGTATTTTTCATATTTATTATAATTACACAATAAAAATACTTTCAATTTTATGGATAGTTTTCTGATAATGAAAATAAAAAAGTTGGTTAATAAATACAATAATACCAAAAACAAAATTCAATCATATTTTTTATTATTATATACTAATGGAAAAATAAAATAAAATATATTTAAAAAGTAAAACTGAATTATATATAATATATCAGAATAGGAAGAAAAAATGAGGAGTTGGACAACAGAGGGACATTGTAGGGTCTGGCTAAGGGTGTAACAAAACAAAAAGAGAAAGTGAGTATGTGAATGATGGAAACCAATAGAAGAAGGAGCATTTGAATAAACTTATATTGTTAAATTAAAACATATATGATGTATCATCTTTATTTAAAAAATGATAGAGGAATGAGCTAGGTACATGTGGGTCACTGGTCTGTGCTTCAAAGTCTAATAGCCAGCTAATATACAGATAATAATACTCTGTACCCTTCACTGGAACCCTAATCAATGTTACTAATATAAAAAAGAAAACCAATGAACACTTTGTATTATAGTTCCTAAAACAGCAGCAGAAACAACATGGTAACCAAAATCATCTGCCTTCAAACTGATCTCTCAGTTGCTCGTACTTCTTAAGCTCAGCTATTGAGAGGGAAGGTGACAACTCTTCCAAGACCTGAACCAATTCATGGATAAGTTGGTAACTCTACAAGTGTTGAGATTTGAACCACAAATAACCAGATTTTTCAACACAATAGAAAGTTACCTCGACAAAGTCATCATACTGAACAACAACAGAATCTGCTTCATTATCTTTGCTGGAAGACTCTGGATTTGCACTCAAAACCTAAGAAAACAATGAAATTGAGTACCCTTCTTCTAATCAATCACATGATAGTTTATGCCTAGTCTTGTAGAGGTTTTTGAAATGTTAATGCTGGCATTTTGTTTGTGACAGTAAATACAGGCTGCAATTTCCTCTATAAATGGATACTACTCCACTATAATCTCAGAATCCTTAATGATCTAGTGTTCAAGCAAATTTCATGCAATGTAATAGCAGGTCCTGTGATCCTGGTCAAACTTACTTTACGTTTTGCAGCATGGAACCAAGCGTCTGCACACAACGCATACATGTCTGCACCAGTGAAGTTTGGTGGACATTTTTTTGCAACAGAGTAAAGTGAGACATCTTCATGCAATTTGAACTTTCGGGTAAGAGCTTTCAGCACCCTAGAAAAGATGGGATCAGAGGTTCACAATAGCATGTATGAGATATTTCACAAGATCAGAGAGCAGGAAAAGTACGCCAATTACCGTTCCCTGTAAGATGCATCAGAGTTAACTCCAACATACAATAGTTTATCAAATCGACCAGGGCGCAGAAGGGCTGGGTCTATCAAATCTGGTCTATTACTTGCACCTATAATAAACAGATCCTATTAAGAGTCCAGGAAAGAGACACATTTGTTAGAGTAGAATATGATAATATATTTGCCTAAGAATAAATATTCAAACAGATAAAAAGACCTGTGTTGAATCACTTAAGCCGTCAATCTCTGCAAGCATCTAATAAATAACAAGGGAATGTATTACATTAGGAAACCCAGGTAAGAAAACTGCAAACATCATTGTCTTGCTCAGAATAGGAAACCACCTGAGAAACCACTCTGTCCATAACACCCCCAGAATCTCCAGAAGCACCCCGAGCTGGTGCAAGTGAATCAAGCTCATCAAAGAAGATGACACATGGACGTGCCGATCTGGCCTGTGAATTATTTTGAACTTCAATTTATCAAATTCTGTTCAGAGAACCGTCTGGTTGACATTAAAGAGACACAGTATACTTACTCGGACACAATTCAAATTGAGAAACTATTTTTGATAAACTACCCTGAAATACTACTATACCTTCTGGAAAATGTCTCGAACATTCTTTTCAGACTCTCCAATGTACATGTTGATCAGTTCAGGACCTTTCACACTAAGAAAATTTAAGGAACATTCTGTAGCAACAGCTTTTGCCAATAATGTCTGTTGTTAGATAAAAGAGCAAGGCAGTGGTGTCAAAAATCTTTCGTAACTAAAATGAAAAGAATTGAAGTAAAAAATTGCCATTTACAAGTACATTACAACTTACTTTGCCAGTTCCAGGGGGACCGTACAAAAGAACACCGGATCGCTTGCGTAATCCAGATGAAAATAGATCTTTATGCAAGAGAGGTAACTACAACACGAAATACGGAATGAATTAGACATTAGCGAAAATCCCAGCTAAAATCAACTTAATGACCTAAATCTTTGGAGAAGCTAGACGAGAGAGCTTAAAAGTAGAGGTGAACAAGTTGATTTTAACTTGTAGGAGAGGTTTTATTCATTTTACCACTAAAAGTTCTTCTTGAGATGTTTATCCAGACTGACTCATTAAAGAGGGAAATTGTACCTTCAAATATGGGAAAGTAACAAGCAATATAGTTATATCATACAAGAAGCCCACCTGAACAGTGTCCAGAATTGATTTTTTGACATCTTCAAGCCCACCAACATCTTCCCATTTCACGTTTGGAACCTGCGAAAGAAAAATCCACACTTCAAAATTTCTGTGCATTGAGGAACATTTTTTCCCCAGAACACATGTTTTCCAAGATATACATTTGTTGGCATCAGTACAACAGAAAATTGTTTTGCTTAAATGCAGACAAGAAAACCATCATGAAAGCCTAATCACTAAATTTACCTTTGGAGTACCCAATGCTGACGCATTTCTTTTCTTTGATCGCTCCAAAGCATTCAACAAGTCTTCTTTCCCAGGAATCTGATGTGAAACTTTCCCGTGACTGGTGTCTTCTGCCATCTTGGAATTAAAAAAACTATCTACATCATCAGACTCGTCTTTCTCTACTTTAGCATTATTTCTCGGAAATAAGTTGGCACCAGCATCAGCAATTAAAGCACGAATATCCCTGGGCATGTAACCAGATGTCTGTCCAACTATTTCTTTTACTAAAGCTTCTGAATCAGTCTGCAAGAGGCCACAATGTAATCAGTCAATTCTAACACGCCTAGGTAATGATTTAATCAGGGATTCAGGAGCACAAATTATAGCATTTCTTAATAATTTGAACAAATTTGGATGTATAATCTACATTATTATACAAAGCATGTTCTAACATTTGGTATCTCCGTTTTTTCACTTTCCTTGATATTTTTGGCTGAGAATTGAGAAGTAAATCAGAATTTCAAATTGATCCCATGGCACCACCTTTCTCCCATTCTCAACTTTAAAGGAAGTTCTTTACTGATATTGTTTTCTTTTACAATTAAGTTTTAAGTCAGTTTTTTTTTGTGTTCTAAAATTTATTGAGAGAAATGTCATGACTAGTTTGGTTACTAACTGGTCAATTAATTAACCCAACAAATGACAAAACTTAATATCGAGTTTCTATAAGACCTTTTCCATCAAATTCTCAAATCTAACAATGAAATGACAATGTATATTCTCAATATATGTTGTTTAAAGTCAAAAGTAACACACAGATGTTGTCGTTTAGCTTACGAACTTGATGGCATGTAAATAAAGAATTTGATCTAAGGTTTGTTCTAAAGAAAAAAGAATCAGAAGTAGACACAAACACAACATGAAGCTCCGTTCCAAAAACCCTTACATTAGAGAAGAGTTCAGAAAAACTTTGCAATGACTGCAATAGCATTTCAGCTCTTTGCTCTTCAGTCAAAGGCCCCATGCTTATTTCATGGCTAAAACAGCGTCTGATAGTTGATGGAAGACCTTCTGAACTGTCAGCAGCAGCAATCAATAGGACCTGGTGTTCACTTGCCTTTTCAGCACTCGTCTCCACCTTCACCAACATGCTGTAAAAGTAAATTTCTTTGAAATTCAAGATTCTAGTAAAAAGTAAAAGACAACTTTGGTTTCTGAGGTTTTTTCTGGTCCTGATTCGGATTTACCCTATGACAGCTAATTGATAATAGATGTAAGAAAGCTGTAATATAAGACAACATGTTTGGTATCACTTATTTTTCAGGAAATTATTGCTTTTCTTTGTCACAAGCTCCATAAGAGAGCTGAAAAAAAAAGTGATTATTTCTCCATTTCTTTCGATGTTAACTTGATTTACTTTTTCATCTGACTGGCAATAAAATAAGACACAGTATATGCCATGTACAGGAAAATTGATTGACAGAAAAGGTTGAAGTCCAAAGAACAATGATAGCAACAACAAAGTTCAAAGTTAGATCTTACAGATTCAACGTTTGATTTCCCCAGGGAATTACTATCACGTTGTTCACTGACAGGCTCAGTGAATTTCCTAATAACTGAAGCAACTTCAGACGTATTTCCTCTTTGATCATGTGGTGAACCCTCGGGTGATTGTGATTCTCGAAATACATCAAAATGACGAAGAAGAAGTATTGCTGGCGAGTATCTGTAATATTATCATCCGGTAAGACTAGAAGCTTAGAGAGACATCATATCCAAAAACAGTAAACTTCTCAGTGCCTAACATGATCGGTTATAAGGGGAGTGGTGGCCAAAGGAAAGCTTTATCTAATAACTGTTAGGTAGGGAGAAAAACCACTACGAAGAAAAAAGCAGGTTAATAAATTAATGGAACCGTGTCTTCCTGTCCCCATGGAAAAGTATGCAATTTTATCAACACCAAAACAAAAATAAGCAGGACCAAAGTTTCTTCCGCAATATGTTTTGTTATCATTGCTAGTATTCAAAATATAACCTTCGAGCTGTCTTGAAAGCTTGTGCTAGAGCAACAGATGTTCTATCAGACACCATAAGATCATGACAGTTATATTCCACCACATGCAGGCCAAGTCGACGAGCAACATATCTAACAACAGTCCTTTTCCCACAACCTGCATAATTACGTTATTTAGGAAAAACAACATGCATGGCCGATGCATTCCAAAACTACCATTTGACAATTTAAATGAACAAAAATTGAGGATGTCAAATGATGATCCAAAACACAATAATTTGAAGTATCAATAAGAAAATTACTTATTCCTTACAGAACAAAGCATCGGAACATAGGACATACCTGCCAAACCATACAATAGAACAGACACCCTAAACTTGGAAGAAAGCACTGATGGACAGAAAGTTGGTGTGAGTATCGAAGCCAAGATGTTCACAGTGTCCCCTCGCAAAGGCACCGGTCCTTCAGGTCCACCAATTAACAAATCTGGAGGGAGTGCGGATGGAGAACTCCCTACCAGCACAAGAGCAGTTAAGGTGTTATTGACACGAAAAAACTGTTCATCTGATGGTTCCATACCAACAACCTGAAGACACGAGTTACACTCTAGCAACCAACCCGACATGTTTCTCAAGGTTTAACAAAAGCATGGGAGAGTTCACAGTACCTTGAAACAGATAAGGTTGTCATTTTGATCTAATGATCTTTGGTTACAAGGAACGCAAATAGTGGAATTGCAATTCCAACTTATGCTAATCCCAAAAACATCTCCCTTGGACAAGTACCTATCGACTTCAAAGTACTTTTGCAATGACAAGTCGATCATGTCTTGCCGCAGTTCTGACTCAAAAGGTGAACTTGCTCTAATAGATTCAAGAATGCCACATTTTGGTATCTTCACAAAAGAAACCCTCAGAAGGGAGGCAAATTTTGGAGGCAGAGCAAGTGGTTCCAATTCTACGTTGATGACAGAATCCACAGTTCCTTTAGCAGCATCCTCATCACCCCTTTTATCTCGAGGTCCGAAATAAGAAGCCAAAGCCTCTTGCCCGTGGTAAAGAATGGATTTTAAGCACGCCACGTGCAAGTTAAGGTTAAAGGCTAAAAGTGGCGATACATAGGCTATTTGATCATCTAACACAGAACCATTGAAAGGGAAATGACAAGAAGGAAAAAGAATCATTATTCGAGAAGAAGAAGAAGAAAATAAAGAACTAGAAGACGGAGAGTCTGTGTTAGCCGTGGTGCCTGGTGTGTCCAAAGCAACAGCCACTGCAATTTTCTGAGTGTTGGTGTCAACATTCTTGACAAGAACCTGATAAAAATTGAAACTTAATAATATAGTATTGAAACAAAGGGAAATTGAGTTAAAGGGGTTTGAATTACCGGTGAGCCTGAAGTGATGGAGAGGGTTTTGAGAAGAGGGGTGGAGAGGGCAAGCAGGGAAGAGTGGTCGACGGAGAGATTCGTGAGGTCGGAGAACCGGAGGATTCCGACAGGAAAACTGAAGAAGGAGGGAGAAGAATCATGGTCGAAGAGATTGGTGGTTGGAGCAGTTGAATTGATGACATGTTTGGTGGAACACAGTATCAGAGGCTTTCTTCTTTCCACCATTTTCATTCAAAAACCTTTACTTCTCGTTCATGTCTTTCAATCTAAAACCAAATATTTGTGATATAACTATAGGCCATAATATAACAAGTTACAGGTATTAAATTGAGCACGGAATCAGAACTTCTATGATTTTTCTTTTTCAATCTTACAATTCAATAGCTAGAATGACAGCAAAAATCAGAGAAATAAATCTGGCTAAAGATTCTAATTTCCAAGTACAATTTTAAAATGTTAAGAAACCATTTTTAGCACTTCTTTCAGAAAAAAAAAAATCAATATCCATACTGTTATCTATATTTATATACCATTAATAAAAGAGATTATTTATTTAGTATACACTATTTTTAAAAATTTAAATAATTACTTATAATAAAATATTATTTTTCAATTTTATTCTTTTAATAATTACTTTTTTTAATTTAAATAGTTATTTATAATAAAAAATTAGTTACACAATAAAAAACATCTTTAATAAAATTATAAAATATATTTATTTTTATAGTTTCTTTTTTATCAAGACTTAATTTCTTAAGTCTTATGTGATATAGATCATAATATATTTATTTTTATAATTACATAATATCACATAATAAGACTTTACAGAAACTCCAATTTTGTACACACACAAGGTTAACAAGCTAAAGTGCTGGGCCCGTATGACAGTCCACAAACAACAAATGGTGTCTGTTCAGGCCCAGCCCAATCTTCATAATTTGGGCTTTACATATGGTATTTATATATACTCATAACCAAAAACATATCTAGGGTTTTGTTCTCCCCGTTGCAGCATCAGAGAAGGGGAAACATGGTTTCGCTGAAACTGCAGAAGCGGCTTGCAGCCAGTGTGCTGAAGTGCGGAAGAGGAAAGGTGTGGCTTGACCCCAATGAAGTCAACGAAATCTCCATGGCCAATTCTCGTAACTACGCTCACCCTTTCTTTCTATCAGCATCATATCTCTTTTCCTTGAATTTATCAGTATAATTGTCTTTATTTAATATTATTTTTTTCTTCTTACCTAAGCGTTGAAAATATAGGACTTTTTATTCGATCCGATGTTTACTGTTGTTTGCTGCATTAGTTTTTTCTTAACATTAGACTCTGTGCAATTTTCTATATGTAATCGGTATTTGAACTGTTCTTAAGTTAAATACTACGTTTGAAAGGGGATTTGTACATATGAGCATTTGCTAAGATATTTTCAAGCTCCTTAAGGTGTTTAATCGTGTAGGCTGAATCAAATGTTTTGTAATATGAATACATAATTTTTACTTAATACAGTAGGTTTCACTTTGCAGGGCAAAACATAAGGAAGTTGGTAAAGGATGGGTTTATCATTAGGAAGCCAACCAAGATTCACTCCCGATCACGTGCTCGTAGGATGAAGGAGGCGAAGAGGAAGGGTCGTCATTCTGGATATGGTAATTATTCCCGATAACTTGCTTAATGTAAAATAAAATTACAAACGAACTAGAATTAACAACTACATACAGAAGAAGAAAACTAGAAGATAAAATGAATTAAACTTTGTTCTGTTATTGAAATTAGTCTATGCATGAACTGATTGTTATAAGGTTTTCTTCCGAAAGATGATTTTAATTTATGAGTTAACTAGTTTTAACTTGTATGGGAAGTAACATTTGTTTACAAGGGTTTATTGAAAAATTTATCTATACAAAACGAAATTACAGACTGTTAGACATGTTTTATATAGGATTTATGGTTATGGTCTTATTGTCACTGGACATTCGACAAGATTTTCTAAGTTTGTAATTAAGGAATAACGCATTTGCTTATTATTTTGTGAAAGAAAGTCAGATTCTTATTTTGTGCTAATTATTGTTGGGTGGCATAGAAGGAGTTACTCTTTTGTCCTCTGGAGAGGGGGTTGGAAGGGTGTTAGTGGCTTCCTATAATGTTTTGTGAATACTATTAGGTAAGCGTAAGGGTACAAGGGAAGCTAGGCTTCCCACCAAGATACTCTGGATGAGAAGGATGCGTGTGCTCAGACGGTTGCTTCGCAAGTACAGGGAGTCAAAGAAAATTGACAAACACATGTACCATGATATGTACATGAAGGTGAAAGGTAATGTTTTCAAAAACAAGAGGGTCTTGATGGAAAGCATTCACAAGTCTAAGGCTGAGAAGGCAAGAGAGAAGACTTTGTCTGATCAGTTTGAGGCTAAGCGTGCAAAGAACAAGGCTAGCAGGGAACGGAAAATTGCACGGAGGGAGGAACGCTTAGCCCAAGTGAGTTTCATTGTCTTGGAATATATGTACTTGTGTTTTTATTAATATTTGCTGCACTATGAGTGTGTTCACTGAAGTTGGAAATGAAGATTTTTACATTTTTTTTTTTGTATTGTTAAATGTTTAGGGTCCCGTTGATAAGGCACCAACAGCACCCAGTGCCCCAGCACCCCAACCTGCACAGTGAGTCTTACTATTTTTGCTTATTATGCCATATATATAGTTTTTGGTTCTTTATGAACTTTGGCTTATTTGTATATCTTTTACGCAGAGCGCCAAAGAAATCCAAGAAATGAGTATTTTTGATGAATGTTTGATGGTGCCTGAAAATCTGTCTACAAAAGTAGTTACGAGGAGTATGTTTTTGTTGGTTCTAGTCTTTTTTTTTGTAAGTTTTGCATTGTACGAGAAAACATTTTATCTTGTATACTTTAAACTATATATTGTCAGTGTTTACTGTTTTTCGTATTAAGATTAACTAGTTTTGGAAGTTGTTGTGTTATTCTTCTACTCGCAATATAACTGCTATAGTGTGCTTAAAAAAACTTCAACCAATTCCGAATTTCATATTATTCGTGAAGTTTTGAAGTACTATTTTTATTTATCTTGTCTCGTATAGTAGACGTTTTGATATAATAATCAGTAACAGATTATAAAGTGCAGTTTTCAATTTGATTTATATTTATTTCATTCTACTTTTAGTTATTATTGAATTTGCGATCTCAATGTGGCGAAGGAGAATGTTTGTGCTGAGCGAAACTGTGTTTATGTTCTCTGAAGTTTGAAACAAATTTTGATAAAATTTATAATCAATAGTAGTATTAATGTTAGAGTAGAACTCAATATAAAATAGCTTTATAAAAATAAGTACACAAATACAACATATATTTGTTTCTGTTAGTTCATTTATAATCATAATTAAAACAAATTCTAACATATTTTGTGGGAAGGTTTTTATTGAATTGTCTCGGTATATACAACTAAACATGTATTATTTTTGATGATTTGAAACACTTGGAAGAATAAAAAGAAATATTGATTACTTCATAATTGGAATTAAACGGGTTGGACGGTATGTTGGTAAATTAACCCTGTGATTGAAATTGAGGCTGAAACCAAGAACAATCTGTAACAGCCTCAAATTTATGAATTTACGAATTATAAATTGTATGGGAAATTTTTATAAGAAACCAATGGTTTAAAATAAAATAAAAAGCAATTACAATGTTTTTAATATAAGTAAACTTTATAAACCAACGGATAGAATTAATTAAGAATGTGTTTGGTAAATCTCAAAACTAAAACATATTTAACTATTTTATTAATAGAAGTAAACTTTTTAAACCAATTTTAACCCATTCGGATAGAATTAATTAAATTATTTTTTAGTGCATATCATCCAACTTATTTCACTTCGATCTTTTTATTAATATTTGCAAGAGTGAAAAAATTGAATTTTGTATTTAATATTTGTTTTCAGAAACATTTACACAGTTGAAGTACTAATTTTTTATATTTGAAAATATTATCGAAACGAAAAAACAAAACTTATATAAATTATACATGTCAAAATACTAAACGATTTAACATAAAATCAATTCAAATTTAATATATTTCAAAAATCGAATCAACAAGATTATGCATTATTTGGTTTGGGCCATTCAGAATAAGAAGAAAAATTTAGAAGCTAAATTCTTGTCATTATATGGTGCTACGAATAAGAAGAAATTGTCACATATCACTATGTACACTACATTTTTTTTCAATCCCATAAAAATAATGCACATTCAATGACACAGAACAAGAAAACAGAAGAAACTCTCAGATTGGAAAGGTTTTTGAACTTACTATGACATGACACGAAAAGAAGACATGAAGGATTTAGTAGTGGCACTGTGACTTTATTGTGCATGTATGAGAAAAATAAAGTACACATGTGGACAGACCCCAGCTTTCGATAATTATTTCAACCCTTGTATACATATACAAACTTGCATCATTCTATGTCAAATTTGAGGAAAAATTGCGGCCCCTGAACACAGGCAATCGAAAAGGGTATGCATCAATCCCTGAACTCAACGAAGAATATTACCTACCTTTTTTTGAGAGAGAAATCAGAACCAACTAGTTCTGTATATGAAAAGGGGATCCAAGAGGGAGCTTTCACTGACGATCTTACCCAGATAACAACCACTAGCTTATGTGAACGAAGAGGAAGGTTTTTTGGAGAGTAAAGCTTCAAGTGAAGAATGATCAGTCAAGGGGGGGCTACAGGTGAAGTTTTGGCAAACAAGAGCTACAACCTTGTTGACGTCATAGTTATTTTTCGCCATGAGAGAGACATTACTGTTATTTATTTCCCAAAATTCCATCTCTTCTTTATTGTTGGGGTCTATATGAATAACCTGCGATCAACACCAATGTTATATTGACTACAATCAGAACGAGATGTAAAGATATAAGGAGTAACTGTACTTACTGTTCTGTTGGGGTCATATAATGCATGAGCTGCAGCAAGCATATTTTCAAATTCCTCAGACGTTCTTCCACCAACCACGACCACTTGTTTCCGAGAAGGTACGCGCAACATGTCTGCTGCACAACACATTAGAGGCACTGCCATAGCCATATCTTTCAATCTTTTCTCAAAAACTGCCTGCATTACCATTTGAAGAGAATTCTAGTCAGTTGCAACTGACCCAATGATCTAGAAACAGACCTCAAATAACCCCATCCAACCATTGTTAGCACATATATGAGAAGAAGCGACTTTTAGGAGGAAAAGGGTGGGGGGTGTTACGCACCAATAGATGTTCTGCATTTCGCTTATAATTCTCAGCCTTACTTCCAGAAACCATGGAAGCCAATCTTATAAGGTTTATAGCAGAAACCGAGTTTCCAGACGGTTCTGCCCCATCATGATCTTCCTTCACGCGGAGGAGAACTGAAGGATCTTCTCCTGTATTATTGAAATATCCACCTCCAGCCTTATCAAGAAACAAAGCATCCTACAAGCAACAAATATCATTAGCAATTCAATGCCTGGTATACAAGAAATAAAATTTCTATGGCGTCCAGACAATCAATATTTACCTGGGTTTCCTGCAATTCAATGGCCCATAGAAGCCAGCTAATTCCACCACCAAACTCATACAGATCCAGCAATCCTGAAATCAGAAAGGCATAGTCATCCAAGAAACCAGGAGCTTTAGATGGAGAACGTCTGAAACTATGGTATAGCCTGCGAGTCTCCACATCATAAAGATGCTTCCTAATAAAAAATGCTGCTTTTTCTGCAATGTTCATGTACTCCTTTGGCTGAAATATACATAATCAAAAGGAGGAGAAAGTTAAAAACAAAAGGAAAAATCAAGTTGGCTACATGTGTTCCTCCAACAACTTTACCCACTATTCCTTCATAACTTAAACAGTCAATGTCCTCTAATTCAAACTACTCATTATACAAGCATTAATTGTGCTCAACAGTTTAAAACTGTATATCTATATGATAATTTACAGATATCTTCCACAGACATCATAATATGAAGTAGGAGTGTTTCTCATCTTTTTAAATATTGGTAGCCATTCATCATCATCAATGCTATATTAGTACGAGGGAAACTTACTTCAGTGCCAACAACAGGAAAGTAGAATTTGGTCCCTTCCGCTTCGCCCTTGAGAATCTTAGAAGCCCTAGCAAAAGAAGAGATTGCCAATCCATTCCAAGATACAATAACCTAAGAGCATAAGAACCCTTGAGAGTTCACATAAACGTTGAAGTATATATCATCATAGGTGAATACTAAATAAATCAATACGATTATTCAAGGGAAATACCTTGTCATCCAAATGTGGCTTTGGACGCCTTGACCTTGCTTCAAACAACTTACGCCTACATTCCCCCAGAATTTCTTGATATGTCTGAACTGACATGCCATATTTTGGTGCCAGTTCTGAAGGTTCCTTTCTCTCAATTAGGACATTCTTTTCTTTGAATTCATTGTGAGGATCACTCATTTCAGACAGGTCACAGTTACCCGATTGTTTTATGTAATAGTGCTCCTCAAAAAGAGCAGCATGCTCTCCAAGTATGTCTTGAACCTACATACAACAAAACAAGTCGGAAGTCACCTCCAAAAATAATACACCAACCAATCATTAATTACAACAATTTTACTACAAAATGTCACGACCCCCGTAGATAGGATCGAGAATTACTCGAGGAAATCAGGACACTGATGTCTGATACCTAATTATTCTCAACTAGAAATATTCTATTTTTATTTGGATGTCCAATATAAAAATCTACAAGAATAAAAAACAATAAAGAAAATATTATCCACAGTTGTGCAATAAATATCAAGGAGAACCACTCAATGAAAAAAAAAAAGATATTAAACATATGTCAAAATTTAAAGGAATACCAACTCATGAGTTTAAACAAATATTTCCTGAACGACTTTTGTAATTAGAATGTCCTTATCAAATTATCAGTTAATGATTAACACATTTTACTCTTGAAAAATAGTTATTAATCCACACGATTGAACAACCAGTTGTGCATGATGTTTCAGAAACATTGAAAGTTTTTTATCCTTTTCCTTATTATGGTGAAGAAAACACTAACGACTTGGGGCGAATCTTAGGCAAAACTAGAAATAAAGTAAGTCTGTTTTTGGCTGTAGTTTTTCTGAGTAAATTTCTTTAGAAAATGTCATAAAAGAGAGGAGCTTTCTTAAGCATGTGAGGGTGGCGGGTGGAGGGAGCCTCACTTACCGAGAGGGATGAATTTGAGTAGTAGTTAGGGAAGGATGAAATCTGCTTATCTTAGCAAATTATCAGTTAATGATGAACACATTTTGCTCTTCAAAAATACAGTTACTAATTCACCCAACATAAATAAATTATTTAAATTGACTCCTTAAAGATTTTCATCTGACTGTCACATCAGTGGGTTGTTGTGTCCTGTCAGCAACTTGAAGGCCATGTCAAGTCCTTTTATGTCAGCCGAGCACAGATAGTTCTGAATGGTTTTGAAAGGCCAGATGCTGGATTTGGACCAAAAGAGGGCGCCATGATTTGGAAGGTTTATGAGAGAAAGCAAAACCAAAGTTTAGTGTTTTGCAATTTGACAGAACTAGTTATACATAATATAGATTCCAAGATAGGAAGGGGACATAGGGATGAGTGGTGAGAGGATAGTTGGCTATAGTTATTACTCTTCAGACATGATATTGGACAAACATTTTCTTCTCTGAGGAGCACATTCCACTACTTCTGTCTATTACTTCTCTTTCACATGGATTTAATTAGTGGTTAATACAATCAGTTTTCTGCATACTCAATTATGGTTCCTAACCTAAATAGACCCAACTAAAAGATATAAAGTTTTTAATGACTTGATCGAACCAATTTATTTTTGGGGTACCAAAATAAAAGACTTGTATATTTTTCAGGAACCTACAATGTAGTTATTCCTAAAGAAATAAAAGGAAAGTCCAATGGATGAAAGACCTCTTTGCTTTCCCATATGTAAAAGGCTCCTTCCTTTTTTCTTGCAGCTCCTTCAGTCTCTGCACTGTCAGCATCCTCTGCTGAAAAGATTTCACCCTCTGGACCAATCATATCTCTCTTTAAATAGTCAAGGATATCCCGTGATATATATGAATAGAAGGTATCTTTAGTGATAGAAAACGCATCTAGATAAACATTAGCAAGCTGCCCTTGATCATATAGCATCTTCTCAAAATGTGGAACTGCAAAGATATGAACAGCTCAACAATATAATCATAAGATTTCAAATCAAGGAGCATTGAATATAAAAGCACATCCTAATTAAAATGGCCCAATCAAATTGCACAGGAATAGCTCATATATACATGTAAAATATTTACTCAAAGTCTAAGGTAAACTTACCGTGCCAGCACTCATCCACGCTGTATCTGTGAAAGCCCCCTCCAACATGATCATGAATCCCGCCTTTTGCCATGCATTGCAAGCTAAACAAAACCATTTTCTGACTTCCATTAGCTCCATCCAATTTTCCCGTCTCCTCCAACTTTTTGGAGTGATAAAGCATCAAGTTTATCTCAACTGGTCTAGGAAACTTTGGTGCAGATCCAAACCCACCAAACTTTGAATCGTAGGACCCAGAGAGCTATAAAGAAACAGTAGATTGAATGATATTTAACATTTGAAACATTCAGCATAAATTAAGGATTTAAAACAAAACATCCAACAAATGCATGCAGATATAAGATCACTCTCACATTATTAAAAAACAAGAGAATAATATCTTTGATCTACGTCGTTACAATATAAAAATCTTACTATTCCGTTTGCTATCAGCCTCAAAATTTTGGGAGTAAGAAAGAAAAGAAGATTGCCATGTTTTTAATAATTTCTACATTTTCATACAGAAATAGCACAGAGGACAGCAATACTGTGTATAAGGAAGCTCTATTTTCTTTTCCCATTTTCCTTTTCCCCCCTTTAAACATGTCTAAGAAATGGAGGGGAAGGTTTCCTGATAAAATTGAAATGGTATACAAAAGCATATGCTCAAAGCCTCACCTGCTCTGAGCACAGGCGTAATGCATCAGCCGGAACCCCATCAGGCAGTTTCTCAGTATCTGCACTAGCAGACATTGCCTCAGAAAGCTGTTCAATTGCAAATGCTCCACTCTTAATCAGCATATCCCTCTTACTATCCCAAGCCTGTTTTACCTTTCTGGAGAAAGCGAACAGAAGAGAGTATACAAATAAGAGCCTCAAAAACCAGAATAGAAATTTTAAACAATTGACCTGAAGTTTTATACACAAACATTTTTTAATGCCATCCGTCAAATTTACTCAGAGAAGTGCCCAAGCAGGTTGACAATTCTAGTTAACATTTGCAATGTCTCTCACCTTAGTATAGTCTTAAATCCAGGTCGGCCGTACTTATCATCAGGGGGGAAGTAAGTTCCACCCATTAAAGGCTTCAAGTCCGGCGAAAGAAAGACACTCAGGGGCCAACCTCCTCCACCATACAAAGCCTGCACATACGTCATGTATACCTAAAGACGAAGACAAAAATATCCTTTAGTAAGCCCTGTTACCTGGTGAAAACCTCAAATTCCAAAGGAAATTTGGATAATTCCTAAACACCATTCTGGATATAATATCCTCTTAGGTACTCTTAGCTGCCATGCTTCAAAATATATAAATTAAATGAAAAGTTAACGTATCAATATTATATACCTTATCAACATCTGGTCGTTCCTCTCGATCCACCTGCAGTATTCACACATTAAAGTAAGACAGAACAAAACATAACTTCTTGCGAAGCAACATAGAGTAAAAACAGAGAGAACCTTTCGACAAACTAAAACTCAAACTAAAATAAAAGGAAAAATTAAACGACCTTAATGCTAACAAACCAATCGTTCAACAACTTGGCAACCGCTGCGTCTTCGAAAGACTCGACCTCCATAACGTGACACCTTACAAATAAACACTTCAGATTCCGAAAACGTCCAAACATGAGATTAAGGACAGCAATCGTGATTCACACACACGCGCGCGCGCGTACATACCAGTGACAAGTGCTGTAGCCAACTTCGAACAGAATCGCCGTCAAAAACACCACAGGCAAAGCTTGGCAGTCAATTACGCAAACGAAATTGGCAAAAGGAAAAACATAATACAGAAAGGGAGAGAATTACTGGACAAGAAGATAGGCACGTCGCGGGTGCGCGCTTCGGCGAAGGCTTCTTCGCCCCACGGATACCAATCAACCTTGAACGGGGAATTGCAGATAAATAAGTAAATAATTGTAATTATATAATAATGGAAGAAGCGAAGCAATTTTGCGTTGGAAACTCACAGGGTTGTGTGCGTGTTGGAGAAGGTAAGGGCTCTGTTCGGAAGCGAGTCGGTTTGTGTGGTTGTGGAGGGAATGAGAGGAAGCCATGGGGATGAGGTTGAGAGTGAGAGGTTTTGGTGAGAGTGAGAAAAGGAATTTGAAATTTGAAGAGGGGAAGGGTTGGTGAGAGAGAAGACGTGGTAGGAGGAGAAGAGAGGGAGAAGAGGAATGGGTGATGCGGTGAAGCATAGAAAAGATTGTGGGGAGTGAGAATGAATGCTATGTATGAATGAAGGAAAGAACGAGAGTAGTGTAGCGAGTAATACTGGGAAATGGAAACTGCGTATTGTAGAGGGACTAGGAGGTGAGTTGCCACGTGTAGCTCTTCCCTCATCAACACTTGCACCTGATTTTTTTGGTCCACATGCTTCGCGGTTATAAACTGGGAATTATATTCAAGAGTAGTTAGATAGATCTTCTAATGTTTTGTAATTATTAGTTACTTATACTTTTACCGACTCCATTACAATGATACAAAAAATGCAGCGTCAACAAAGTATAATTAAAATTTAACTAATACGCTGCCTTGTAAAAATCAATGTCTTATGTGTAACCCAAATGATCATGAATATTTACGATGTGTTTGTTTTTCTGATTGATGGTTCACTTGTATGTTTGTTTTTAGTGAGGAGAGCAGAAATGGAAGGAAAGAGAAACGTCGATAATTTGTTTTGATTCTCCAATGAAATAAGAAAAAAAAAAAAAAAAAAACAGAAGTACACATATAATGTTTTTTTCTACAGACAAACTACAATAAATAAATAAAGATATATATATATATAACGTTAATTATATATAATATAATTAATATGATATAGTAAAATAATAAAATAGTAATTAAAAATAATATATATAAATTAAATGTTAATAAAAAAATAAAAAATATTATTACTATTATTGATAATAAAATTATAATTTATAATAATAATAAAAATAATTAATTTATCTACTAAAAATATCATTTTTGTAATAGATTATTATATTTATCATTTGCAAATTTTTCCTTTATTTGTAACTTTCTTTTCTATAATAAAAAAAATCACTTTTAATTCTCTTCTCCTTGGTTTTATCATTTTTCACTTTCTGAAATCCTCACTGTTTCCTTTACCGAAACAAGTTCTTCATTTTCCACCCACGATAAAAAGAAACATATTATTCCAAATAAAATAAAATAAAAACTAATGATTTCCAAGTAGTGATTAGCGCCAAAAAGGCTGTCGTAAAACTTAAATAGCCACGAAGCTCGATCAGAAATTAATACTACTTTTTTATTTTATTTTATATCAGAAATGGAACCCTAAAAAACCGTGTTGTTTTTCAAGGCCGCTTCAACTTGAAGAGATATATATTTTGGCTACTTCCAAGTTTCACCTGTACGTGAGAGAAGGAAACACAAAATGCAAGAATTAACTGCACCATTTTACATTATGAAACAGATCTTTACTCATAACTATAGGATTAGATGTCCGTAAAAACCTATATAAGTAAATGTTACATGTAAAAGTGCTCCCTACACATTGAATCAATTTGATACTTCTACACCAACTTAGGATGATGACATATTCAGGGGAACAGCAATACGATAGATCGTCCATTGTGAAGTACTACAGCAAAAATTTTCAAATAACTTGGGCAAGATCTACTGCATATCAGCCAGCCGTAGCTCCTACAGATTCAGCAAGTTCTTCCAGAAGTTCCTTTTGCTCCATTGTAGCGCAAGACTGCAAGAAGAAAGAGTTTAAACAAAGCAGAGCAATGATATATGCAAAGCAATTTTATTCACCAAATCATATTAACTCATTAATGGCAAAGTGCGTAGCGTGGCATATCATTTGCATGTAGGTAAACAGTGCAATTTTTTTATGAGTCTACTGTTTATCCTTCTTTACGGTTTGTCAATTATGTTCTCACTATTTTTTATTCTTTCAAAGGTCCAAGCAGAGTGCAGGCCCATGGGTGAGTTGCTTGCCTTTTTTTTTGCTGCAGTTTCCATTCACTTGCAGTGTTTGAAGGTCTAAACAAGTTATTTTTTGGTTAACGTGACTGTGTGAATTTCGGTCAGAGAATCAATGTCGTTCAACAGCATCCACCATCCAGCCATATCCAACCCAAGAGTTTCAATGATTTTGGGGGGTCTCTGAAGCCTTTCAAATTTTCTTGTTGCAAGTCCTTGATTACCAGACCCATTTTCATCTTAATACAAACCTGCGTAATCTAATCATACCAAGAGGAGGAATACTAATAACATACTCTCGGTCTGTCACACTCTTTTGAATACAATTTCTATTATTAGTTGAAATCTATCGAAAATTAAACAATTTTATGGGTCCTAGTTTTTATTTAATGAGTTCTCCTCTGGTAGTTTCAAATGAATTTTAACCATTAATAGGAAGTGTGTTGCTATATCTCCCCTGGTACCTAAGCAAGTACAAGCCACCTCAACAAAGTGCACACGTGTCCGTAAATTAACATACACTACTTTCTAAGCATATTTTCTACACACAGCCAATACACTGGGAAACACAAGAAAAAGTCCATTCCATGTGTTATGTAATATACCTGAACAGCATCTTCTATGTCACCATCAAGAAAAGAGGTAAGCTCATAGTTTGTCTTCAATCTGTGGTCAGTAACCCTGTTGTCCTGATAGGAAAAATTTAAGTGTAAAAAATTGGCACTAAGCAACCTTAGTTTCCTAAAGACAAAATGAAAATTTAACAACACATAGCTATATTCTGTCAAGAAATGCATAATTCTAGTTCGCTGAATCTTATTCACTTCACTAAATGGATATGATGACTATCAAAGATCTTCAAAAATAACTTATTGTTTATTATGTCACGTTTCTCACATGTCTTCTATTTTTCTAACAAAAACTATCAGCATTGTTCAACTAACAATTTATAAAGGGAAAAATTGCCATGAATAAAATTATAAGGAATAGAAATTCATTAAATTTCGGAAGGGGATTGGAGAGACTAATAAGTGAGTGTAGCTATGTTAAAATATATTTAGACCGCAAAATAGAGTACCTTATAATTGTATGTCCGAATTTTTTCTGCTCGTGCACCTGTACCGACCTGTAATTGGAGATAGCGAGGCAAAAAAATTTAACTCAACCACAGTTTGCTCACCCGTGTAGCAAGTAAACCATATAAAATTTAATTCAATCAATATCCCACTTGGATTTAAAATATCAGCACAAGAAGGAGCATACCTGTGATTTCCTTTGATTTCGTAATGACTCTTGTTGTTCCCTTACCTTGATCTCATATCTGTTAAAGGGTATTGTATCATTTTACATGTAACATGCCAAAACAACAGGCTAAAGAGAACACTTGTAAAAATTACACTAGTCAACTCGAGTATTTGGTCAGTTTTTGGCTTCTTGATAATAATATCCTTTAGTTCCTCAAGAATAATTGAACAGAAAGATTGAGATATTTTATCATGTGAACATGTATATAAGAGGAAAAGGGGAATAAAGGTGGAAGACATTTCAGAGATAAACACGACTCTATTCTAAAACCAGACTTCTGAAGTTGGCAAGAAATCAAAAAGCTACATAACAATGTCGTTGCTTACAGTTTTGCTCGGAGCAACTGAAATGCACGATTCTTGTTTTTAAGCTGTGTTCTTTCTTCAGTACAAAAGATGCGGATTCCCGTTGGTTTATGGACGAGATCAATGGCTGTTTCAACCTTATTTACATTCTGACCTGCAACATATCTTTGCATGAGAATTCATGGAGGACTTTATTTCTTGCTCCAAGGAATATAAAGATTGATTACTTCACTAAAAAGGTCTAATGGTCCTAGATATTTACCTCCAGCACCCCCAGAACGTGCAGTTGTCAGTTCAATATCTTTGGGGTCAATTACGACTTCAACTTCATCAGCCTAAGTAGATATTCCAGGTCAATAGATTTAGATATTGTTTTTAAATCTTAAGGGAAGGCATGCATATACTTACTGAATTAGAACGCTAAAAATTAACCTGATTCAAGAACATGAGAATTTAGAGATAAAAAAATTCTGTAGAGCATCAACCTCTAATTACAAAATTAAAGATACTATCAACAATATAGGTAATAAATTCAGACAACACTAAATCTATCTCTATATCTATATTTATATCTATATCTATATCTATACCTATACCTATACCTATACCTATACCTATACCTATACCTATACACACACTTTAGACCTAATCTCGATCCTTATGATTAAGATAGACCGCTATACAGAAGTAATAACTTTTGGAATAAAATGTCAAATTAGAAATAGTCCAAATGCAAAAGACTTTAGACAATTTTTTATTGCTTTCCAACCTATACTTTAGTATCATGAATAATTGATTGCCAAAAGCCATAAATATGTACTCCACCTCTGGCATGATAGCCACTGTTGCAGTAGAAGTGTGTACCCGGCCCTGTGCTTCTGTTAGAGGAACACGTTGAACTCGATGGACGCCAGATTCATATTTCAATTTACTGTAAACACGATTTCCTTTTATCTCCATTACATAAGTTTTGTATCCTCCTTTTTCTGCCTAAAAAAGATCACAAAAAAAATTATACAAATTGCATAAGCAATGAGAAAGTGTTTCTGTTTGAGTTTTTATGAGGAATACCGCAGAGCTTGAGACGAGAGAATACTTCCAAGAATTCCTTTCACTATATCTTTCATACATTCGGACCTGATTCAACACAAAACATCATCAGAATATGCTTATAATTGAACTTCACGTTGATGGTTCCTTCATTTGAACCACAATAATAAAAAAGTCGCAGTGCCAGTTAAACAATTCATAAATTGTCCAATAATAGATTTGTCATTTGTTACATGTGTGAGCACTTTAAGCATTCCACATGGATTAAACTCGGAAAGGACAAATGTAACCATGTACCTACAAGATCACCAGCCCATATTCCAGCCTCGTCACCACCAGTGCCTGCTCTTACTGCAGAAGTGAATGAAGATAAAAAATCCTTAGAGCTAGAAAAGTACATGAAGAAAACAATGTATTGATATGTTAAGCTTCGCTATCCAGAATTGTGGAGTGCAACTTCAGTGTACATGATGGAAGAAGCCAAAATTAGGCACTATGTTATGCATATAAATCATTCAGAAAGATATAAATTATCTTTACGTCCTTGGCACATGTCTCTCCCATGATGCATGAAACACTCAACTAAGCGATAAAGTAAAATCATTGAGCTACAACAATATAAAGAAAGGGAGTATGTACCTTCAATCATTATGTTTCTAGCATCCAGAGGATCACTGGGAAGCAGTAACACCTATCATTATGTAGGAAAAAATTAAGAGGTTTCAAAATACCAAAAGTGAAGAAGTAGAAAGAGAAGTTCAAAAACTCAAGATAGCCAATGGCAAAAGTGGTTACAAATAATGAAAAATATTAAGAAGAGGAGATTCCTATCAATGTTTTGAAAATCAAGGAATCAAACTCATGAGTCACGATACCCAGTAACAAAAGATGAGTACACAGTATGGGAGTGATGAAAGCAAGTCACAATTACTGTCATTGTTTTGAAATTCCTACTAATTCAACGTTTTGGATTGATGATTGTTACCGCATTGGAATTGAACTAGAAGAAGCAAACAAAAACAAACTTTCAAGTGAAAATACTGTATCCCCCAAGACAATACATTACTAGAAGAAAATCTCACGATGAACATATAAAACAGACTTAGAATTTAGTAATTCAGACTTTGGACACTAAAACACAAGTCAAAAGCACGACAGAATATGACTTGAAAAAAGCTGCAGCTTGCAATGCAATTACAATGTTAAAAACAAAACAAACCTTAAGCTGGTCCTCAAGCTCAGCGAGTTGCTTGGACAACGAGTCGATTTCATAAGATATCATCTCCACCATATCCTCGTCATTTCCACCGTCCTTCGCTAAAGCTAAACAACAATAGTTCAAAAGAAAACAAAAATCGATATCATTCAGCCTTCAACTTCGAGTACCTAACCAAAGAGAGAAAAGTTCAGCAAACCTTTGGTTTCTTCTAGAAGCTTCTCACAGTCCTTAAATTTCCTATAGACGGAAACAACCTGCACAACAATTAACATTACACAGTTTCGTCAACACGTAAGGTTTAATTTCCATGCATATGTGTAAATAGTAATATAAATTGTACCACCTCATCAAGTTCCGACACTGATTGTGCTAGCTTCTGATACTCCTTTGGATCAGACACAATGTCTGGATCAGCAAGCTTGACCTGCAATTTCATCTATGCCATCAAGTCCATCACAGAAAATGGAAGCATAATAGCGCGTAGTGTCAGTCATACATACCGATAATTCTTTCCAGGTTTTCTCAGCAGAATCCAACTTCGTTATCAGATACGGTTCCTGCAGTTCAACGGTAATAAGAAAAAAAAAATACATATTCAATTCGACAAGTTGTTGTATTTCAATTATTTTAGCGACTTACCGCCATGCAAACGATTCTTGGATGTGTGAGTTTGGTAGCGACGCGGCTGAATGCTGAACGGCGTCGCATAGGGAGTAGGTCGCGGCGCGTGACGCATATTCGAGCTGTGAAACTCGCCGTTAAGCTATTCATGGCCACAGAGTGACTGGATAGAGAAGGGAAGGGCGCGTACATTAGTGCAGAGTGGTTATTGGCGTTGGTGTTTGGATGAGATGAGGCACTGATTCTGTTGGGTTCTTTTTGTTGGGCTCTGTAATCAAATTTATCAGGCCTAAAATGGATTGGGTTTAGCATTTGGTATATTGGCAGAAGAGTTTCTTCCTGCACCCCATTATTTTCTTCCTGCACCCCAATTTTTGCAAGGGTAAACCCAGATATTAAAAGCGGATAAACATATTAATTCACTTGTATCTTTTTTGGGTTAAATATGTTTTTAGTTTTTCAAAGTTCGGTGAAATTTAAAATTAGTCGCTCTTTAAAAATTTTGACCAATTTAGTCATTCACTTTTAAAAATGTACGAGTTTTGTCTTTTTAACCAAATTTTTTAAAGTTTATCTGACATTTTAAGCATATCTCATGATAGTATTTGAATTGTTTATACCATTTGATATATTTTCGTTCCAATGTTAACTCAAGTATTATCATAAAATGCATTTAAAATGTCAAATAAACTTAATAAAATTTGGTAAGAAAAACTAAATCCACGCATTTCTAATAATGAATGACTAAAGTTTCAAAATTCACTGAAACTTGTATTTTACGAGGAAAAAACATATTAACCCTATTTTTTCTGTATTTTATGTTCACCTAGTTAATTATTATCTTTTATGATAAAATGAACAACCATGTTACTTGTATTTTTTGGGGCTATTCCAATAAAAATATAATTAATTGAAATAAGACAGGTAACTAAACATTGTTTCCAGACTGAGAAACATAAGTGATTACTTATTTCATCAAGGATAAGGAGTCAAATACCTAAATTAACTTTGAACAAAACCCGACAAGTTTAATAATATTTTTAAATATGTCTCAAATTAGAAGGACATTAGAAGCTTCTCAATGAATTCAAATAGATGTTGGCATATTATACTATATGAATTTATAGGTTTTTTTTATGCAATTGATCCTATTTTGGGATGTTTAAACCCTAAACTATGGTTAACTTCTTTGAAACTAATTATTAGGTTACATTAGTTTTTGTTTGGTTTGCTTTTTTTACGGGTTAATGTTTTGTCATTACGTTTTCCCCTTCCCTTTTCAATTAAATGCTAAGTTTCTAATGATAGTGTTTTTATATATTGACTTTCCCATATACTCTTGACTTTAAGTTTGCCTTTGAAATGACTAAAAAAAGGTAGTTTTGTAGTGAAATTGTTATTATTAAAAAATCACTAATACTTTTAAATATCAGATATTTGAGTTGATGATGTTTTACTGATTCTGTTGCTATGATTCTCATTACTAAAGTGATGAGATTGCGAAAAAAAAAATGCCTAAAGAAACATGTATTTATTAATGTTTATTCTTCTAATTTATGTTATACTTTTTTGAGAATGATGACACTGATGTTAATGATTAATTAAATAATTGATGGAGGATCCGATTTGGTAAATTAGTTGAATGTTTAATTAGTCCCGTTGCGCATGCTTATATTACAATAATGATGTCGACTTCTTTATATTTGATTTTACAAAAAAAAAAAATATTTCACACTGATATTTTGCTATGTAGTTTTATTTCGATTTTAGTTTAAAATTGTTTTTTATTTTGAATTTATATTTTAAACAACATTACATAAAGGTGTTTTATATCAGAAAGCATAGCGATAAAAAACTTGAAAACATAAGCAATACTATTTTTCTTTTTTCTAGATAAATCATCTAAACTTTAATCTTTTAGTTAATTTGACATGATAAAATTCCAACAATAAATATATTGTCCCGTTTGAGTAAGAATTATGCAGTTAAATTATATAATTTTAAATTTTGATATAATGAATAAATTATAAAATAGAATAGAAAATTAAATAGTGATATATCCTAACTAAAAACGTTAAGAAAAAAAAGCATACAAAATTGCAACTACTCACCACTATATAAACTACTTATGCAATGATAATTAACATTAATTATGTTAACAATATTTTAGTTAAATTAGGTAACAGCAAACTTTACTATTTGCGTGTAGAATAAACTATATTTATTTTAAAATTTTAAATTAAAATATATGATATTATATAGGTTTAATTATATTTTGAGTGTATGATAAATTTAAGATTTTTTAATGAAATTTTATTAAATTTGTGTGGTCTATTGAATTCTCAAACTTAAAAAAAAAATGATATTATGTAAGTTTAATTATTTTTTGAGTATTTGATAAATTTAAGAATTTTTAATTGAGTTATATTAAATTTGTGTGGTTTATTGAGTTCTCAAACTTTAAAAAAATATGATATTATATAAGTTTAATTATGTTTTGAGTATTTGATAAATTTGAGAATTTTTAATTAAGTTCTATTAAATTTTTGTGATCTACTGAGTCCTCAAACTTTTAAAAAACGCGATATTATATAAGTTTAATTATGTTTTGAGAATTTGATAAATTTGAGAATTTTTAATTGAGTTCTATTAAATTTGTGTGGTCTATTAAGCCCTCAGACTTTTAAAACTTTTTAAGAGTTTGCGGTTAGATTTTATGGTTAATTGTTAGTTGTTGATGGATAGTTAAACTCATTTTGTAAGGGGTACCCATGCAAAGGGTATGAATTTTTATATGCATGAGAGTGAAGTAGGTGAAATATAATCCCAACAATATTATTTCATATCATATCTCATTTTTTTTTTCATCGTCTAAGCATTTTAACTACCAAAGTTCATATTTGCTTGTTTAAGCACACATTTATTTTATTGCATATAATCTCAAATTGTGGATTTATTCTTAAGCTAAAGTAGTTATTAATTGCACAATTATTTGATATTACACCAGTCTTTGGGGAAACGAAATCCTAGTCTTATCGATCACTACTTCCACGACTTGGTATGTTTGATGTTTGTCAGAGTTTTAACAACCCATGGGGGATGAGTACGGGTACTAGTATGTCAACGAGGCGAGTATGAATATCATAGTATCCATACTTGTTGATACCCGTACCCGATATACTCTTATTTAAATTTAAAGAAATTAAAAACAAAACATACTAAATATTAACACATTGATCTTGAATGGTTATTTGATATTAATTGGATTTAAAATACAATCTTTCTTTGTCTTGTTTGTAATCTTTTATTCAACATATTTAGATGAGTTATTTGAAATTTGTTTGAAAATTTATTAATGTCATGTATTGTATTTCATTTGAATTTATGGTTAAAATATATTGTTAAATATCTCTTTTTGTAAATACTTGCGAGTACCCATGGATAGTCGTGAACATTAAAAAATATGCGAGTACTCATACCCGAATATGGGGATAGGTATGTGGCAGATATTTATTCAGTGGGTAAGGTACAAGAGAACAATTATCCGTACTCTAACTGCCCCATTGACATCCTTACTCGTGAGCCAACTCAATTCACCACGAATTCGAGTCAGACCGAGTTGAAAAATAAATAAAAAAAATTAGGCAAAAATGGACAGAAAACCCTTAACTCATGGATTATGGAGAATCGAGTCACGTTTGACTCACTTAATCCACAACCCACTTATTTTTTTAAAAACTTTTTTTGTTCTGAACATGAAAAAAAACTTTGATTTCATTCTATTTATCCGCGTTTTTTTATATCTTAGATCCTTCAAATATCTAAAAAATGACAAAATTATTTTTATCTTACAAATTTAAATATTTAAAAATATTTTTTATTTTTTAATAAATTAGTAAGTTAACCTACATAATCTACCAATTTCTAACGAATTAAATTAAATTATGAAATTTATCAAAAAAATGATACAAATTAAACTAAATCAGTTTAACTTAACTTGTGAACTGATCCTTATGAATCGGGTTGACTCACATCTTATATTATACCTTATATCGGTCGGATGAGTTTGAGCCTTCTGATAAGTTATTATAATGTATATGTTAATATTTTTGTTTACATATTGTACAGCAACCAGAAGGAAAGTTAAACGTATGTGAAGTATTTTGATTGTTCAGAGAGGCAAACGGAGGGTAGTGAGCTAATAATGGAAGCAAAAGGTGAATGGTAGAAGGTTACCTGCATATATGGAATGTGAAGTGTGTGTCCCCACTCCTCACAACTCTTGATTAAAAGGGTAGGCTCCAATACTGCTACTGCTCCTGCACATCATCATGTCTTCATCCTCTTTCCACACTCCACTCATGTCTAATCATACATACCCCTCTTTCAATATATTTTTTTGTTTTTTATCACTTTTTCCACTCATCTCTAACAATTTAATCTATGCATTTCTGCAGAGACAACCAAGTTTTTTATCCTCGTATCTTACAAAACTGACATATTCAGCTTGTTAGATCTATCTTAACACCACAGTTATAATCAATATTAATGTATAATTCTTTTTATTTAAGAGTATATTATAAGTTCAAACCACAATTCAGTTGTTATATGATTTATTTAGTTTTTATCATAAAACAATTGATGTTACATGTAATAATTTCTTTCTCAGACTGTGTTCATTTGGAGAAGAATAATTGAGAGAAAGTGAATAGATGGGTTTGAATTGATTTAAGAGTAAATTTTGTGTTGTTTTTTTTAAGGGATTTAAAAGTGACAGTGAGTAAATTTAGAAGTAATTTTTGTAAAAATTTGTGAAAGATTTGATTGATGTGATATATTAAAAAATATGCTTTAATAAAAGTAATAATGAGATTATCATTTTGTCCTTAGTTTAATAAGTATTATAAATTAATCTTTGTGTGAGTAAATTTATTTTCATATTTTTTTAAACACTACAAATGAAAATAAATAAATAAAATTTATACACAAAAAAAAAAATCAAAAACTGTTACGAAACCAAACAGGATTGGATCTGCATTATGTGGATCGAATCCTCAAAACTGCCTATCTAATCCATGCTAACGTGATCGAATCTCAACATCCCGTATCCGATCCATGCACATGAGAGAGAGGAGAGGATAAATTTATAATAGCGCAACTCAATCCTATCAAATCAGTTCATAATAGAGGAGATTGCTAACTAATCCTCTGAATCCCTCTATTCATCGTTATGTCATCTGCATAAAATCTCGTAAACGAATATCATATTAACTCTAATTTTTATCTTCGCAAATATACTCTCCTTAAAATGAACACAACATCAATAATTATTTTACTTGAAATCCTACTTGAATTCTCACCACATGCAACACAGCTCCAACTTTCTATGAATCAAATGAGTCTCACGAACTCATTGTTTAATTTTTCTCCACTTAATATTTTTGAAAAACCAATCCATTATGTTACATTTCGTATGTTTTCTAAACTATTTTATTAATTAAACAAGAGGACAAATTATAATATGGAAAACATAAGTAAAGGTACTTTTAAGTTTGGGAAAGGAAGAAGAAAAAGGTTTAGTTTGACAGGAGTGAGGAGTAATTTTATTGTTGGAGAAATCCAAAGACAGATGGATACGGGGTTTCCTATGTCTCACGTCTCGGTACAGGAATCAAATCAAATATGCGTAAATCATCAAATATCTCTTTTCATTAAATTAAATTTTCAGTAGAGGGAGAAAAAACTAAAAACAAATTATACTTTTTTTTAATTCATTTCACAAAAAGATAAAAAACCACTACATCATAATTGTGCTTTGCAGTGACGGAGCTTCTTGGGGCTAAGAGATGTCATGGTCCCCAAATTTTGAAATTATGTGTATTGTAATAATATGAAATCTAAAGTAATAAAGGAAAATGTAAAAATCGGATGTTTTAATTTCTCCTACTTACAACGTTTGTCTTCACCTTATTAAATTAAATCAGATGGATTTTCATTCTTTTACATATATATATATATATATATAATTGTTTATAATTATAATTATCATTCAATTTTATATTATTTTGACTTTTCTAATATTATTCTTCAAGATCTACCACCAATACTTTGAAACTAACTATGAAGGTTCCATACACCATTGTCCACTTGATCGGTGGATTTTTTCGAGTTTATTGAGTATAAATAATTTTGTATTCACTTTTATTTATTTTTCAGGGGTGTAAGAAAAGTATTATTTTCATAAAAAGATAAAAATGTGAATATTTATTGCTTTCAATGTAATATTTATTACTTTTAAATATTCATAGATAAAATTTGTGACAAATAATAAGTACTCATAGGTATTTATTTCATGCGGGTAGTGTGGATAGCAAGTATTTTAATACATATTTATAAATGGGTTGAATATATATGTGATACTACTGGTACATGTGGATTTTCGTTACTTGTAAAAAATTAAAATTAAAATTATATTTTATTAAGTTAAATTAATTATAATTAAAATTAAAATTAAAATTTAATTTATATTATATTTTTTATTTAAAAATTTTATAATATATATTTTTTTTTCTAAATATTCATAAATATGCAAGTATTCATGAATATCCGTGGATTTTAAAAAGTTTTAAGATATTTTTTAAATGTATATTAGTCCATTAAAAGAACGGATGGATAACAGATAAACATCTTTTACTACAAGTCAGGTAACAAATAAACACTATTATTATCTTATCTCACTGTTGTTATACCTAAATATAGCCCTAAAGGATTAAATATGTTTTTGGTTTCTCAAGTTTCAGTGAAATTTGGAATTAGTACCTTTTCAAAACTTTTGACCAATTTAGTATTTTTAACTAAATTTTGTTAAGTTTATCTGATGTTTCAAGCGCATTTCATGATAGTATTTGAATTGTTTACACTATTTGACACATTTCCGCTTTAATGCTAACTCAAATATTATTATAAAAATGCGTTTAAAATGTCAAATCTTAACAAAATTTGATAAGAAGGATTAAATTCACGCATTTATATAAATGAGTGACTGAATTGATATAAAATTTTGAAAAATAACTAATTTTAAAATTCACTAAAATTTGAGAGAAAAAAAAAAACATATTTAACCCGAAAAAAAACATATTTAGCCCATCCCTAAATGTGTTCCCTCAAAATAATACAAAATGTAATAACCTTCTCGGTCACGTATTAAAATACCTAAAAATCAAACTTTCTTTAAAAAATAAAAATGAAATGATCAAATCCAGACTGATCCCTAACACCGGTTCTTTCAATTTGCCATTAATTAGTTTTCAAAATTGTTAAAATTAAACACAAGCATACTATTCATGTAACACCTGAAACAGTTCCAACGAAGGAAACCGTGTCCTAATATTACAAAACAAATTAATAAAATATCATAAATTTAATATATTATTTTCTTCTGCTGATTACCACATGGAATGTATTCAGACATTGGACAAAATAAATGGATGGTTTCATGATGGCCACCAGATGTACGCAGCCAAAGATCATGATTCATCCAACACTTGTCGCTTCATATATATTTTTATTCAAACAACTTTTCAATAACTCTTCTTTTCATATATTTTTTTTAAACATATTCCACAATAAACCTTAAATAACTTTAATATTTTTAATGTGCTAAATCATTTTTCATTGATGATATAATAAATATTTTAATAAAGCTATTTTATTTTTTAGTACGATCTTCAATTGTTATTGCATTTAATAAGCTAGCTCCAATCATACACGTCTATTCACGTCAAATAACTATTCCTTTGCCTCCGAGTTAATCTTAATATATCGGACTTTTGATAAAAGAATTTTCTTCTACGAATTCTTATATACTTAATATATTTTCTTTTTGTGAATCGTGAGTCATAGATAAAGTTGTATGTACTACGAATTACACTTTATCTAATATCATTTTAAAAATAGTCTTTACTCACGATTCTACTTTCAAATTTGAATCTTAATATTAACTATATTTATAAATTAACAGTAAAATAATTTTGTTAATACAGTAGTATTAGATAAAAAAAGAAAAAAAAACTATAGATGCTAAGAAAATATTTTTAATGTATTTTTTTGTACTAATTTAATTGATCGAAAATTACTACCTTCATTCCTTTTTGTTTTTATTTAGTTATCGGTAAGACAATATTAATAACGGTTTTCTTATTATTTAGTTAATAGTTTATTGTGAAGTATATAATAAATAAAATCATATAATTACTTTATCACGATAAAAAACAATTAAAATGGGGATAGAATTTGTGTGGATTTTTCGTTCTTATTTCATGAGTTTCATTTGTTATTTTTTTTTGTTTTTAAAAAATTATAAACGAAAATAAAAATATATTAAAAGAAGGACAATTATATTTTGACTATTAAATCTTGACAACTTTATCTTATAACATGATGTATAATTTCTAAGTGGTTTTGAAATATTGAGAATGAGAAAATAAAAAAAATGAAAAAATACTTAGAAGATATCAGCTAAGGTGTAAGAGAAAATTGTCAAAATTTAATAGTTAAAATATATTTTCGATAAAAGAAATGTGTTAAAAGATTACATTACATTGATCAGTGTACTATAGTTAGCTACTACCAGGTATCGCATTATAACATGCAATCCTACTCAACCTTTTAATCCAACTTTAGCAAGCTTTACACATAATATACTTGGTTATTCTATGCCATTCTTTACGTGAATATCTTTAGCTACTATGTCATCATCATCACAATTCATAAAAGCATGTCACACTTGTGGATTCCTGCAATTTTCTTAAGCCAAAAACCATGTAAAGAAAAGCGAAGACCACTTATACCTTTCACCGAAAAGTGCAAGCACACTGCGTTTACCTTCATTTAAGATTATAAAGTATGTTTCCAAGTCATATTCTCCATCCTTTAGGCCTGCATGGCTTCATGTGACTTACACTTCACTTCAACTTTCTGCTCTCACACAAGATGAAATTAAGAGCCTCATGAAGTGGTCCTAACTCAACAAACACTCTGTCTCACCACACAGTTTCACTTCCTTTCTTTCGCTTCATCACTATTCCAAGAGTATCCCTCATGGGAGTGGTAACTGTTGCTGAATTGAAGCCCAGCATTTCAGGAAAAAGGACCTTTCGTCCAAGCTCAAGCATAAGACATGCCACCGAATGGTAATGTTTTAATTCACACCATGTTTTTGCTGCATCAGTGTTGATTGCAACCGTACATGCTCTAGCATTTAGATTCATTAATGAGGGCCTTCTGCATAATTCAGTGTCTCTTTCAAGTGGTTTCGAGTTCAACGATGAAAGTAGGTTCAGATGGAAAAAGTAGCTGATGCAAGTTTCAATCTTGTAAAATTTTCTTATCTAACAAAGTCACGGGATTGTCCAAATTTATGGTAGAAAACAACACTTCTTGGATATGGTGGAATGGGTTAAAACATTGGTAGATAAAGATGTAACATTGACCATGATGTAGTGTTTCACCCACCTGACAGCGGTATGGCGCTGCATGGTGAATATTCAGATCTCATCTGCTGTCACCAATGTGAACGACAATTAATTTTGTCTGTCAATTATTCTCGTGCTTTTGTTATCTTTAGGCCCTAAGATGATGTAATTGGAGCTCACCGACTATGGGAAAAATGAAAACCCTTTTGGCTGCACATAGATCAGGACAGGTGTTAACATCACAAGCCCGTGGCTCCAAAATTGAGTTTCTACTTCTTATCTTAGATGTGTTCAATGATTTGCATTCATGGGTTCCACTACAGTGACACAACCATTTAACTCTTAAATATCAATTTGACTTTAAACTCTTGTAAACATGCTGTGTCTGCAGTGGTGTGTCTATTTATAGTCTTGCACAAATTCTGTATTTATTGAGTTGGGGCCATTCACGCCTAAAACTTTGACATTGGAAGATTAAGTTGTCTCTTGGGTTGTAGAGAGCACATGGCTTGAGTTCCAATTGTTACATTAAATTGCAAACAAACATTCTGGTGGAGGTTATTTCATGGTCTTTCATAATTTAACTTTGGTAATGTGTATGTATGCCTGCAGCTGCAGCTGTAGTTTTTGCTTTATGTTGAATTTTCCAGGTTCTATGTTATGTAGTGATTCAGCCAGATTTGATTTTTATAGGCCAATATCTGACGTCTCTAGTGATCTCACCATCGAAGTAGGAGCATCAGCTTTCGCACTTCACAAGGTAAAGAAAACTATCTGCTATTCTGATAAGAGGTTTAGTATTCTTCATGGTCTTCTTTGGTTGAGAATCTTAAGAGTTCATGAATGTTTGACAATTTTATGGGTTGATTATTACTTTTATTTTCATTTTGCTATCAAACATACATAACCAATCTCATGTTCGAATGTTTTTAATGTATGCATTGTAAGCATCATGCCCAACCTTAGTGCACTAGCACACTACGGCTGGTAAGTGGTAACAGAATCATGAACATAATGCTGCATGGATTTGTTGGGCTGATATGGTATGGTTTCTTCATTGTCTCTTTGCATGACTTAGTCTAAAAAGAGAAGAAGAAAAAGAAAGAAAAATAACAAAAGTGTAATTTTTCTGTACCATGAGAAACAGAAGAATTAAGATTTTCCGTTCCACTGTGTACTGAGTGTACCAACTTTTCCACTAGTTTCCTCTTGTTTCTCGAAGTGGAAGAATTCGGAAGCTGCTGTTAGAAGCAAAAGATTCAAAAGTTTTACGCATAAGTCTCCCAAGTGTGCCAGGTGGAGCAGAGGCATTTGAGCTAGCTGCCAAATTTTGCTATGGAATCAATGTTGAGTTCACTCTCTCAAATGTTGCCTTGCTACGTTGCACGGCTCATTTTCTCGAAATGACCGAAGAATTCGCAGAAAAAAACTTAGAATCCAGAGTTGAAGCATACCTTAGGGATACAGTTCTACCTAACATATCAAGCACAGTGTATGTTCTTCACAGTTGTGAGGCCCTTCTTCCAATGTCAGAGGAAATAAACCTAGTTAATAAACTAATCAATGCAATTGCGAACAACGCGTGCAAAGAGCAGCTTACATCTGGTTTACTAAAACTTGATCACACTTTCCCATCCAAAACCACACCATCCATGGAGCCAGAAACACCCGCAGATTGGTGGGGGAAGTCTTTCAATGTTCTCAGTCTTGAGTTCTTCCAAAGAGTTGTATCTGTTGTGAAGTCAAAGGGACTGAAACAGGACATGATCAGCAAGATCTTGATGAACTATGCACATGGTTCTCTTCAGGGGGTTGGTGTTAGAGATCCCCAAGTGGTGAAAGGAAGTCTTCATGACATGGAATTGCAAAAGAAACAAAGGGTCGTCGTTGAAACCATTGTTGGCTTACTCCCAACTCACTCAAGGAAAAACCCTGTTCCAATGGGATTCCTCTCAAGTTTGTTGAAAGCTGCAATAGCAGCACCTGCATCAACTCATTGCAAATCTGATTTGGAGAGGCGAATTAGTCTTCAACTAGACCAGGCAATTCTCGAAGACATCTTAATCCCAACAAACTCACCTCAAAACACCCACAACACCATGTATGACACTGACTCAATTCTGAGGATCTTTTCTATTTATCTAAACATGGACCAAGAGGATGGAGAAGATAGTGATAACTACATTGACGAAAGCCAAATGGTGTATGATTACGACAGCCCTGGATCTCCAAAACAAAGCTCAATTATAAAGGTATCGAAATTGCTGGACAATTATCTCGCTGAAGTAGCTCTAGACTCAAACTTGTCGCCTTCAAAATTCACAGCACTTGCAGAACTACTTCCAGATCATGCCCGTGTTGCAAGTGACGGACTCTATAGAGCTGTTGACATCTTCCTTAAGGTGAAAATAACTCCCATCCTGTTTAAGCTTTCAAAAAAGACTTAAATTTATGCAATATATGATATGTTATTGTTGGTTGTGATCACCAATTTTGTTTGGTTATGATGTAGGTTCATCCAAACATGAAGGACTCAGAGAGATACCGGTTATGCAAAACCATTGATTGTCAGAAACTGTCTCAAGAAGCATGCAGCCATGCAGCACAGAATGAAAGGCTACCAGTGCAGATGGTGGTTCAAGTGCTTTACTTTGAGCAAATGAGGCTTCGCAACGCCATGAATGGAGGGCACAACCAATTCTTCTTTGGCCAGTTTCCTCACCGTTCAGGAAGCGGTGCAGGGAGTGGAGCCATTTCCCCGAGAGATAACTATGCATCAGTGAGAAGAGAGAACAGAGAACTGAAGCTTGAAGTAGCAAGAATGAGAATGAGGCTCACTGACTTGGAGAAAGACCACGTGTCTATGAAGCAGGAGCTCGTTAAGTCTCACCCTGCCAACAAGTTGTTCAAATCATTCACCAGAAAGCTGAGCAAGCTCAATGCTCTATTCAGGATAAATAGCATTAAGCCAATTGGTGGCAAGGCTAGTTCAGAAACTCGCTTCCCTTTTCCAAAGCGAAGACGCCACTCTGTTTCATAACTTTATTCAAACACGTAATATGCCATATATGCAACAATTCATGTACAGTATGCGTAAAAACATTGTAGTAATGCGTAATGCACGGAGTGATTGAGTCTATTTTCCAGTCAACAGGTTTTTGAGTTATGTTGCTGACTATCTACTGTGTTCAGTACTATCATTACCCTTCTGAGAAACTCAATATCAGAATTTTAGTATACAAACGCTTTCTGAGAACTGAAATGTTACTGAGACATCAATTTTTTTGGGTAGTAATTAGCAAGCAAAAGAAATTGTTATCACTTGAGTAAGTGTGATGGCATAGGATACCATAATTATTAGGATGAACCAAGGAATGAAAAAAGGAACGAAAAGTAATAAACAGGAAACAGACAAGCGAAGATTCATTTTACTGTCGGGTATAATTGGCTAGGGTGAAAAACATGTAAACTGTAATAATTATTTCCAACTTCATTTTTACACGCAACAATGTTACAAAAAGGACCATTTTTTTTATTTATGATATTTGGTACGGAACTTCTATACAAAATTACTTTATTTATTCTCTTCTACTTGCCTTTCTTCTAAATTTATATTGTTACAGATAATTCTCCAAATTTATTTCAACGTGTTCCATTTATTTTTTTTAAGTTTCAAATTCTCTATTCTCTCAAATCTCATTTATTTCTCTCTTTACCGGATTACTTAACTCATTTCTTAAATTTATATTTCTTAAAAAATATCTTAACTTTAAACAAAATAAATATGTATTAAAAAACATATTAAATTAGAATTAATATACTATAATTATTACAATAGTTAAATTACAACTCAATAAAATACACTAATAGGAAGACACTAGTAACCATTTTTCTTATTTTAACTGCTAAGTCCATATCCTATTGGGCCATCGTGTTGCGCGTTGGAAGCCCAATAGGGGTCAGGCCCTGTCTGTGCAAAGCCGATACGACGCCGTTCTTATCCAAACAGTCTTGGATTTGGATCCTGCACCGTCTTCTGGTGCAGTGTGTGAACGATGACTGTGAGGTTGTCTATGGCAGGGGTTCGGAGCTCGTTGCCCTTTTCGGCGCTAATACGGTGACTAACCCATCTTCTTCTCCGCTATTCTTCGCTTTCTAGTGATATAAAATATCATCACTTGCCTTTTTTCCCCTTAAAAAAATTATTAGGGTTCCTCTCCATTAACGTCGATTTATTCCTCTGTGTTTGTGACAGACAAGTTGAGCAAGAAATGGAAACTGTTATTAAGGTGCTGCAGCCTGGACCCTTGGGAATCATAGAGCACAAGTTTTCTGCTGACGAAATTCGTAAGGCTAATGCCACGGTTTCAAAAGCAGTGATCAATTGGCGAAGGAATGCAAGCCTCGAAGACAATAATCACATTTTGAAAGACTACATTCACAAGTGAAGTAAATTTTAGTTTCTTTGGTGGCTATTTCTGTTTAGATATGTGATCTTTATTTAGATGTTTGATGTTGTAAATGCTGGTTACTTGATTATAAATTATATGAAATTATTTAATTATGTTTACGATAATATTCTTTTTATCATCATGTTTACGATGATATGATGATGTGGAGTGTGGATTGACTTGCATTATTTTGTTGTTGGAGATGCTACACATTGCAACTTTGCAAGTGATTCCATTTCATCTGCGTAGGCGACGAAAATGATTTATCTTGCTTTTTGACAATCTGCTCAGGTTGGGTGTCAGCGTTGTCTTTTCATGTCACTTTTTTACATAATCTCTTCTACGAAGATTAAAAATGTGTATATTTGAGGTACTTTAATTAGTTATGAAAGCTATGTTTCTTGAATAATAGAGAAATAAATAAATAAGTTGGATTTGATTCATCTGCAATGAGCAAGTGTAAAGTAAGAAATAGTAGCTGATGAGGCGATCAATAATTGATTTTCTTTTATGTTGGAAAGGTATGAAGTATTAACAGTTAGTTTTCTTATTAACGACTGGAATTATTTTGTTTCTTTTTTAAGTGTGCTGTCAGTTCCTTCGAGAGAAACTAAATACAAGTAAGTTATGTCTCAATATCCCTTTTCTGGTGATCCCTATCTTTTGCAAATTCATTTATTGGTTGCCCAGTTTCTGAATTGTATTTACTATTTGTTAAGGATAAAGATAAGATGCAAGAGAAAGTTTTGTTTGTTTGTGTTTTTGGCCCTCATACTTTTCTATGTACTCTAACTAACACTCTCCTCCCTTTTTACCGAATTGATAAGTACTGACCTTTTACACGGAATGGGCTATGAGTCAATTATGGGTAGGCCTTGAACCTTACTTGAGTTTGATTTTGGCCATTGTGTCAAAATTTAAGTGTTTAGGTATTTTACATTTGACTGGAAAGAAGTTCCACTTAGGTGATAGGGCACTAACCAGTCAAACCTCTGATAAGAAACGATGTCATAAAACACGTCAAAAGGGCACTAAAATTGCTTAAAGAAGGCGAACTTTTTAGAAAATCTATTATCTTGTGTTATCTTGTTTTTCATATGGATTTTCCCTAGCCCACTTTTGAAACATGCATGCGTCAAGCTTTCGGTCGTTTTGTGAGCTAAAGAAACCATACACTGGCATTCTGAAGAACACTTCTTTTGAAACCCAATATTCTGGTTTTTCTTTAGTAACTCTCGTCTAAAATGCTGGGACACTATTTAGCACATCTTTATTTAACATTTTTTTTCATACTAACATAATTTGTGTCTTTTTGTCCCCGGAGACTTGTTCTAGAGTACATATCTCGAACCATTTCTTAACACATTCTATCATTGGTAAAAGTTTGAGTTTTCCTAAAAAACAAAGTTGTCGCAGTTTTTTTATAACAAAATGTGTTTTAAAATAATTTGTTCGTGTTGTGGTGTATGATGCTAAAAATCGGTAGTACCACAAAAATAGGTGCATTACTGGGTTTTCTAGATCCTCTAGTATTTTTTTTTTCGATTTGAGTGTTAAAATGCCTTCTATAAGCACCTACACCAGTTATTGCATTGTAGTGAGAGAAGAATATATTCTTCAAGGTTTAAAAACATACATGCAAAAAATAAATTGCTTTTCCACAATTGGATGCTACTCAATCAAATCAATCTAAAACATTCAATTTTTAGTATTTTCCTTTGGCCACCTTTTTTATTATTTCATAGATAATATATTTTGTAATAAAAGCACACAAATATAAGAATAAAAACTCGATTTTAGCCTTTAAAAAGTATGTGTATCCTATTAATTTACTCACATAAAACTAGTTTATAGTGTACATGTACATGTCTAACCTATTTCTGCTTAATAAATAATATACATGTATGCCAAAACAAGGTTATATTCTAAATATAAACAACCACAAAGATACTTTACAGAGCATAATTTTTGAAGTTAAATTATTTGTTGGCATATACCAACCGGTGTAAAACAAAAATAAAAAGGACCTTGGCATATGCGGTTCGAGAACTAGTATAGAACACAAAACCAGTGCAAGGCCAGTTCTTGGCATCGCAGTGGGGACTCTGGATTCCTCGACAACAGCTTCTGCTTCAAAATTGACAAGCATTTTTTTATTATTACTTATCTCTCACCCTGTCTCTCATATTTTAAGGATATCCTATGCATAAACATGGAATATGTATTTCTAAAAAGTTGTGGCTATATCGTCTCCTCTATGACATCTGTGTACAAACTGCTCATTAATCTTTCTTCCTATAACGTATTTTTAGATATTTTCTTCCTACATTAAAACCAACTTTTACACTTAAGCTTTATATAAACTTCGTAATTTAACTTCTTCCAAAGCTAAAATACTTAACTTAATTTGAAGTTATGGGAAGATTGTTAAAAGTATTCCGATTTAAGAAATTTGATGATGAAGTTTCCAATTGAACAATTTAAGCACAAATATAATGTTTTTAATAATCTATAACTGGTTTTTATTGCTATTTTGAACATTATATCGCTTGTCGAATTAAGAGATGCTGTGATTTGATTACGTGAAAGGGGTGTGAACATTTGTTTAGTTTCTTAATTCATGTAACTCGAACAACTGTGCACTGCTCTGTATATTCACACTCAGAATACTTTAATCGAACTGCCGATATAAATGTTACATCCTTAATCTATATAGTAATGTTAAAGTTTGTTTGAGTAGCCTTGATCAATGATGTGTGAATATTTCATGATATCTCATACATTAGGAGAAAATCAGAGCTGTGATAAGAAAGGAGAAATAAAAAAATAATGAAGAGAATCAACCGACTGTTTCTGATATTCCACATATCATTACCCGATTACTGCTATTTGCTATGTTTACGTTATAAATCTCTCATATTTCACAGATAGAATCTCCGAATTTGAGATAATATTACATGTAACTTTTCTTTTGTTTACTAATCTCTCTTAAGAAACATCTGTCCACAGAACTGAAAATGAGATTATTAACGGGTGAGAATTACACGATGAAATGGCCAAACCATGTCTGGTTAAAGCCTGGTCTGCAATAATATACAAAAGAAAGAGTAGTGCTGTTCTGCTGCACAAAAGAACACAAAGGAAAAATGGAGAATACAAGAGCATGGCCAGAACTAGAAGAAGACTCTCTATACTAAACTGCCTCGCAGAGCTAGTTCTCATAGCTTAGAAAAAACTAATTAGAACCTCTTATTTGATCATATGGGGTGCTCGGGTTTGCAACTTCAGAGAAATATGGCTTTAGCCTTGAGCAGCAATTGGGAAAGCCTGTTTTGAACATTTAGTTTGAATACTTCATCAGCACCACCTATGAATTCTTGTCCTATGAACACTGCAGGCACACTGGGGCGGCAACCTAGCTGGAGAAGTGCACTCTCTACTTGTTGGCCACTTACCATTTTGTCAATCTCAATAACTGCATGGTTGGCACCAAAGCTGCATATCAGAGCCTTCACTGTGTGGCTCATGCAGCAATTGCTCTTGCTGAAGATCACCACTGGCTTGTCTGCAATCAATGGTTTCAAGTCCATTGCTGTGCTGCAATTGGAATTTTGGTTGGAGGGTTTCTAGAGTGACTGCTAAGTGACTATGTGAGTTTGTTTGGTTGGTTTGATCTGCTGCTAAAACTTGAGATTAAGTGGCCTATTTATACATGGCTTATTCTGGGAGGATAGTTTCGTATAGGGAAGAATAAACACCTATCTCATAAAAGAATAATAAACATTAAAGTTGTGGGCGTCATAAATGGATTCCCAAAACCTACACAGTTAATGCAGCAGAAGTGAATTGCATTTGAATTGATGAGAAAGAATACAGAGATATTATTATGCATCAAGTCAAATAATGGGGCAATGACATGTTGGCAAATGTACATGATAATTTCTCAGGTTCAGAAATTACTTGTTGATTAAGTCATTTTTTTATTATCAGAGATCTCATGACCTCTCTTTTTCTTTATAAAATACACAGATATTGTTATAGATTAAACACTTAACACTTTAATCCTTTCTCTCTCTTTTCATCACACTCTATGATTTACTATACCTATATTTCTTTAGTTTCTATCTGTTTCCCTTTCTCAATTTTTATTAGTATATAGGTGTCCCCAAAATATTATTCTCCTGCATATGATATATTATTTTAAACAATGGGAAAATGATAACTTTATTCTATTCTATTCTATTCCTTTTTACTCCATTCTGGTTCATCCAATTTCACTATCGTTATATATCTATGTAGGAGAGTAAATATAATGGCCTAGTTTATATGAACTTTTGACTTATGAAAACTTTTTAATTAGAATTAGTGTTTAATTGAAGAATTATACATGTTCAGAACATAAGGAGATTAAATGAAAAAGATTCCAATACATATTTCCTAATTAATTTTTTAATTGTCATAAATATTTATTTAAAATCACCCTTCTTTCATATCACAATAAGATATCTTAATTTTTAATAAACTTTTCTCATAAGACATCTTAATTTTTAATAAACTTTATTAATATAACGTACTTTTAACACAAGATACATATCTGAATATGATACAGAAAAGTTCATCCAAATCAACTGTAATCATTATCAGACACATTTATCATCAAATTTTAATTTAATCAGTGATCGAATTTGAGTTATGACATATAGATACACGAACACAATAACTTGGGAAACCTTGAGAAACAAAATACTGATTCCCAAATTGTTGTTCCAAAGTAAGAAAATTGAGTGATATATAAGAAAAACAAGACCCATACTCTTATATAAGCATTTCATATTTCAGAAGTGTTTATGTTTGATGCAGAAAAACAGAGACAGGAACAGAGGATGTATCCACCCAAGTTCAAGGGTATGTGAAGTGTGAGAGAGGTACCTGGACATGGAATTTAGTTAATAAGTAGGACGTTAAAAAGTTAACATAATTTGACTACCCTCCTCTGCTTTTGACACGACAGAGGAGTGGAGTTTATCCAATCGACAAGTAGCAACTTGTTATGTTTTCACAAGATTCGCACCAAAAACCGAAAGCTGAGTTGAAACTTGAAAGATTGGGAGAGAAATAAGTTTTATTTATTTGTTTATTTTGGGACTATAGATGGCCTTTGATTTCATGAAACTCTACAACCCTACAGGAATTGGAGAAAAGAAAACGCACCGAATTTTCCCTTTTTGCAATTTGTAATGCCATAAAAGGGTGAAGGAATATACTACCAAGATGTTCTTTAATCCTATGCACAAAAGAAATCTTCTAAATCTTTTATTCATTTAAATTGTTGTAACATTTCGACACCCTTATTCTTACCACGTAGGCTTTTTAATTAGCAGCTTACTATTTTTAGTGCTGCATCAAATCTTAGTCAACTCAAAGGTGTCGACATTGTTAGGTGTGAAATTTTTATATGGTTTTATTTTTAACAAATTTCTTAAAAGACTAAACAAAGTATACTTCTTCACTATAAGACTATTATACATATCAGAATAGCAAAAGATATTCTAACATGGAAATCATTAGTCCTTTACATTGTAAATCAATTAATGTATGTTATTTGTATGTTAATAAATATTGTATATATTATACTTTATAATAACATTTGAAACATTGATTATAATTATCATAGTGTAATGTGATGAAATTTACCTTCTGATAATTTAGTTATGTTTTGTATGGGTACTTAAAGTAAATCTAATCAATAATGGATCTGAGCAAAAGAGAGTTAGGTTTCTATCAATTTGTAGGGTTCTTTACTCAAAGGAATTGTGAATTTTTACTTGATGCGATCTATTACTAAGCTTCATTCAACCTATTATCACGTAGATGTAACGTGTGGAAAATGAAATTGTGTTACCAAAAGTTAATTTAATTCATTATGTTAGAAATCTCCCATCGATTAGAGATAAGGTTAATTCACAATATATATAAATGGATAAGGTTAATTCACAATATATATAAATGGATGTAATTCTCATTTTACAAGTCGGACGATTTTACCGTAGTAATAATGTGTGAAACTTTGGAGGTCATCTACAGATGTCAGCAAATGTTGTCATTATTTGAGCAACAGTGTGAAGGGGTTGGAAATATTAGGATAGAAACAAGAGTGATGATTCCTTGGTAATTTGATTGCAGAAAATAAAAAAGACGTAACATGGGTGAATGTGATATCGATTGAGCTTTGCATCAATGGGGATCTTACTTTTGTTGAGACTTTATCATGGGCAGATAAGATTGAAAATAAGACTTTGGTATATAGAGATTATTATTCCTAATCTTTTAGCACCAGAATTTTCCACGTGCCTTCAACTCCTACAAACAGCTCTTGCTTTCGTTTTTTCTTGTTTCGAATTGTGTAGCGTCAACTAAGGATGTTGCATGGTTTTCAATAAACGGCTCAAGGGGAACTCAAAGGGTCACTTGGTTTGTTTTCAAGTACTCGGAATATGATTATCTGCATCTGAAATCTGGACACAACAAAAAAATACATTTAGAAGATACCGATTCAAGTTATAAGAGAAAGTTGTCAAAATTTCATTGTCTTTTAATTTTGTAAATTTCTTTTATAAAGTTACGACAATTTCAGTACTGAAAAAATTAAAGTCGTCAGAAATAATGAAGATTTCGATTAAAAATAGTAACATCATCTACGTAATTTATGGGCAAATTTGTTCCACTCATATGAAAAAACCTATCTTATTTTGCCCATGCATCTTCATAGTGTTTATGCAAGAAACAAAAACGAGTGATCATGTTTTCACACCTTGCCTTCTTCATAATGTTCCATATGATTCATTGAGATCAAGTAGAAAGAATGACAAGAACAAACTTGTTAATGAGTTGCATGATTTATTGAACCAAAGTTTGAATTATTGAGAAGAATGCTTATTTTAATTATATTTTTTCTTGGTTGGGATACTATTTTTATTTATTACATTCTTTAATTATATTTTTCTTCCCTTTTTTTATGAAATTTTTTACAAGGGCTGAGCTTAAACAACCACTTTTTAAGATTTTGTTCTCTGACAAAATTCTATAAGCAATAGTAACGAATCGATCGACATGAATTGATGTTTGAAAACCCTAAGAAAAGAACATGTAAAAATATATGCTTGGACTAAAACTCTCACCCTCCCTATGATCTATATAGAGATATATAGTATAGTGTAAATAAAATAAAATAAAGAGTTAAAGTATGTTGATTCAAGCTTTGTGACTCCATTGCAACAGTCATGGGAAGAGTTCTTGTAAAAATCTCCAAAATTAGCAAATATCTGACTCAGATATATACTGTGAAATCAAACCTACCTCATACAAGTTGTGTTCATGAGTTTAGAATAATAAATGCTTTGATTCTTAACGTGGGACCTAAAGCCCCTCAAAGGTAATATTCTCTAATCCAGAACAATATCTGAATTAAGCTTCCTTATCTTCAGATATTCATTTTACCATTTATTAATGCAAGCCTTTTAGTATTTCTTTGCGTTATAACGTCTCTTTAAATATTTACCTAATCTAAACCCTCGCATATAATTACTATTTTTCTAAATTATCTTGTTCACTGTATTTGAACATATCTTGTCTCTTTAATCGTAGAGGGTACACATGATTTTTTATGACAGTATAGTTTAACTATAGTCTGTATGATTATGCAGAAAAACAAAATTACTTCATTTATCTTCTTTATTCTTCTGCTGTCTGTTAATAAGTAAAATTTGGATTCTTCGCTAGATTTTCATTTTTTTTTCTGAGTCTTCAAGATACACCGATAAATACATACTTTAATCTGAATTCTTACTCATTTTTCACTATTCGTATATCAAGAAAAGCAAAGAAATGGGAACAAGAAAACGTTTAGGGCTTATATGTATGTATATATATATATATATATATATATATATACTTTAGTAAAGCAACGTAATTAACCACGTACATAATCATGACTACAAAACCATCTTATCGAGCTCTAAAACGTAATAAAGCATTGATCTTGGATGTGTGATGAAATCAAATCCATATAGCACCAGCATTCTTGAGAAGTGGTATGAGTTCATTGCTGAGATGCAGACTCATGATTTTCTTAGAACCACCAATGAGTCGTTTTCCTATGAACACAGCAGGAACACTTGGTTGGCACCCCATTTGAAGCAATGCACTTTCAATCTGCTGGCCATTCGCCATCTCATCAAGCTCATGAACAGTAAGGTTTGCCCCAAAGCTACGTATCAGTGATGTCATGGAATGGCTCAAGCAACATGTGCTCTTGCTGAATATCACCACAGGCTTTTCAGCTACCAAGCTTGTGATTATTTCCATGCTTCAAAACACTGAAACTCAACACAATGCAATATACAGAAAAGAGAGAAAAAAGGAAGATGTTGGAAAATGTGGTTCATTGAAGGGTTATTTATAAGCTAATTGAATGTAGTGGTGGGCAATGTTGTTTTTGTCGCTTCATATGGAAGAATAAGATCGTGTAGAAGAGAATTCGGAGGATTCTCCATAACTGTCCTTTACCACTGTACTGCATGTGTTGTAGATAACAAGTTGGCTACCTAGCTGTTAAGGTCAATCTAATGAATCCAGAACTTTCTTCGAGAATAAGATTCATGCTCGATCGTGCATGAAGCATATTTTTTTTTTTAATTTTTTTTTACTATTTATTCTGCAACATGAATGAGTGATCATGTTACCACCATTATTTATAGAAACACTGAACAAAACTCAATTTCCTCTTGCTGTATGTGTCTGTTCATTTTGGAGCATCTGCTATAAGCCTAAGGATGAAAGAAAACAATATCAGCAACTTTTTTGATTGCAAGATTCGTGACTCTTTTTCAATTCAGAAAATTTGAAAGGTTGGAAGTGATTAGGAATACGATTAAATGGTTAAAAGCGCAAGAGGCCCAACTTCTATTAACGAGAAAATCAGCATCATACATAGTGTGGCCATGCACTACTGTACAATATGTTTATGTCGGTCATATCTATATATATATAACACTGCACTGTACAAATTGCACATCTTTAGCAGTTATATTATATCCACACATATGCTAAATTTTTGTTTCTGTCATCTCCTTGATTACACTGAAATTTGTGTGTTTAAACAAAAACATATCATTTCCTGGCACTTGTGTTTATGACTATTCAAGAACAAGCAATGCAGCTGTGAATATACTCGTTTGGGTGATGACCAACTTGCATTAGCAACAATCCTACCTTACCTTAAAACTAACTATGGTTAAAAACTGTTGGTCATTTAAGTCTGTAAGTGTTTTTTAGGATGGATTTCTTGTGACAGTTCAATATGTTATGGTCACACAGTAAAAGGGTTATGCACTTGTAATCATCTTGGTTCTTGAAAACTTTACCATAAGATGATCACTGAGTTAAAAACTGACACTTGTGTATCAAAATCTTGCTTCTTGAAATGGGAGGAACAAACAAAGATCACTAATGCTTGAGGAGTCACAAACATGAAATGATATTATGTTGGTCCATTTAATTTATTAATTGAGAAACCAGAAAGGCTCATAATAATGCATGATTTTTGATGGGTTATTCCGGCAACTGAAACCTGACACCTCTATTCAAATATATCCTTTGTACCTCAACCATATTTTATTGTGAGTCTACATGTGGATGGTTTGATAAGACGAATATATGGCAAAAGTGGTTGAGAAAGAGACAAAGATATAAAAGGAATAAGAATATAATAGTTGTGGACGAAGTCGGTTTTCAGCATACACAGAGTCATGGATTATAGATTAAGGAACTCAGATATTATCTCTCTCCACTTCTTCTAACCACGATGTGTATGCTTCAACTTTAACCCTTTTTCTAGATGCCAAGAGCTTATATTCCTTTGGTTAATTGTTTCAACATATTATAAATATGGTGATTAGTTCTATATGGCAATCTAAAACCATCTATGATCGGTAAAATCAAAATTTGCACTGATAACAACGGTACAATGTGCATGTCAACTTCATAGGATTCTGTAAGTGGAATCTTTATCTGAGTACAATCTGCGTTTTATTTTCTTTCACGTGGTGAACTTCTGTCTAGATAATATTTCACTTATTGCTCTGAAGATTTGTTTCTTATACACCTACGAATTAACAACATTTCCTTCCATTACAGTGTTGACACATCAACAATGTTTTTTTCTTTAAATTCTTTTGCCACTTCTGCATTTTTACTATAGTGCCAACTTCTAATCTAATTCTTCAGTTCCAATCACAGAGAAGGCGAAATTCCTTTCAACAGTTTTGATCGCATTCCGTTCGTAATCATGTAATTTGCTTAGATTTATGTTTCAAATTAGTGAGAATTAACAGTTAATTCTTCATAACATTAATTAATTAATTATACTCAAAACAATGTTCAATCATTCATTCAGTGGTAAACAGTTTTAAACTCATGTTACCTTTAATATCACATATCTTTATCTCTCAAAAATTACCAAAGCTTCTCCAGAGTAAAGAAAACCCACCAACATTAAAAATGATTGATTTACAATTTTGACTCAGTTCAACATGCCTAGTCAATCGGTCAATCAGCACTAACAGAGACGATAACATAATATATACAACGGATTTAAGACAGTTATTGAATAGAATCTGTTATATAATACAACTTAGATTTCAAACCCGCAATCAAGATTTTGTAAAATAATTCAAGTTTCTAAATTTCTCTCATTATTACTTATTACTAGCCCCGTTTCCAGGTGAATTCATTCAGCACAACAAAAGTGCCAGTTCAGACAAGTTGACCATGTTATTCAAACCTCGTAACACTTGAAAATATTACTAAAACGCTCCAAATTAAGTAGATGCCGCAGAAGATCATTTACATGATCATCAACATAAATAATCATCCAGAAAATATGAATTACAGTTGTGAAATGTACAGTTATAGCCATTTCAAAACCAAAAACTAGGGTTTCAAGAGACCTAAAGCCAAATGCCTGGCTGTAAAGAAAAATGATACAAGGCAACATGATAAGCAAGCATCCCTATGATTATATTATATGCCCCCATTTGATCATGTTGGGACCACGGAATTATAATGCTCTCCTAGCCCAAAAGCATGCTTATGATAAGAAAGCATGATACTCGAATTAGACAAGCCAGTGCCACCATCAGATTTATACTCTTTGCCCATCTCCACATCTGGGAAGGATCCTGAAAATATCATAATATGCTTCTTCAAGCAGTGAGTCAAGGCACCAAGCTCTAGTTGCCCTCCCCATATAGCTGTGGACTCCACTTCTTTACAGTAATTTTCAAACTTCTGAGCAAGTGATTCATCAGAATCATCCTCAATTAAATTCTCTGACAGGAAAAATGGAAGGAAATCAGATGTATGCTTTCTCATGTAAGCAGCCACCATTTCCCGAAGTTCTTGGTATGTATAAGGAGATCTACCACCAGAGAGGACAGCCAGCTGATCTTCAACAGCTCTATAGAGGCAGTGCCCATCAGGCTTTATTTCACAAACAGTCAAACCTAGAGGCTTCAACTTCCTTTCCAACTTCTCGTTTTCAATCATTCGATCACTTACAATGTCAGTCTGCTCTGCTTGGATTCTCTGTTCCCTTTCTGCTTCTTGTTGAGCTCTTTTGTCTCGCCTCTGTTTGGCCTTGCTGACCTTTGAATGTTCAGGTTGACTAGCAACAGATACTCCAGCAATGGCCTTAACCAAAGTGTCCAAATTGCTCTTTTCATTCCCATTACCGCTGCTACTATAGCCTAATGTAGCCAATTCCTGGGCATGCTTCTCCTTCAGCTTCGTAGAAAGTTGAGAAACCTCTTCCTCCACTTGCTTCTTCTTAGCTTTCTGCTCAGCCTTGCTACCTCTAGCTGCAGCCTTTTTCATCTCAACTTCCTTTTTCTGCAGCTGCGATATCTCTTTCCTGAAAATAAGCAAGTAATTAGGGAAGAATTCACATTGCACGAGAACCCAAAAGAACACAACATAAGTAACACGTACCTTGACATTCAAGTTGCTATATTGAAACATGAATCAATAATAAATAAGAAATTAAGGAAAACTAATAAACCACGTACTTGGAAAATAAAGCATACTTAATTGTGACATTCATTATAAAGTAGCTGCTTTCAACCATGCAAACCAAATATAGCTAGCCATAGTGATTCAAACAGTTTATTCAAACTGAGTATAGCCATGCTGATACATTAGTTTCAATTACAAGCATTTTCTCAACTAATACAACATAAAGTCTTTCACCAAATAACTCCTATTTTATTTACTTCATTAGCTTTTGCCAGTGGAAAGTGACAATTGGCACAAGTTTTCGAGAAGCCTAATGCTAACCTGAGTGAATGAAGTGACCCGTGTTATTTTATTTGTCTCCAAAGAAAAGGAAAAAAAAAAGAAATTCGAACTATTTTAAAAACTAAAGAACCTGACTAAAACTTTTGATCACTTTGTTTTCTTTGATATGTTACATAAACAAGAAACTTTTTTTAGCATTTTGCACTAAAGTAATACTGGAAGATGTTTCAAACAGTTCAGTCAGTATAAAATGGTAAAACAAGTAACATGAGAAATCTCTAAGTATTGGCTCAGAACAGAGACAAAGTACCACAGCAAACTCCATATCAACGAAGCACACCTTAAATGTTATTATAGAAACAAATTTTCATAGGTACGGTATTCTAGGGTTGAGGGTTAAGAATCATGCAAAGGAACGTTTTCTAAAGGGGAAATGCCATGCCAGTGATGCCAGTCACAATTCTTATGTCCTGTATGGTGAGTCCACTAATCATGCTCGTTTGCAATTCTGAGCACAGACAAACTCGCCCAGGAATGGCAGGGATGCAGAATCGTGCAATTCTTCAAGTTGACAGTGATTTTGAATACCATAGCATGATAAAACTCCTTTTATCTTGCGAAGAGGAACAGAAATAATATGGAATGACTGAGTAATTCAGATTCCAGAATGAGTAAAATTCATCTGTGCTGAGCTTTAGAGTCAATCTCTATGAGTAAGAGAGCATCTAAGTAAGACTCAATACATTCACAAAAAAGGTGAGAGCTGAAGATGTTGATCTTATGAAGAGTGAATCACCTATGGCGGGAAAGAATTTCATCACGAGTCTCCGGCTTCATCTCAGATGTTTTGTCTGAAATCACTTCTTCATGAGCCTGCTCCTTAATTTCTTGCGTATCCTCCATTGGAGCAGCCCTAAAATAAAAATAAAAAAAATAAAAAGTAGAAACATTTTACAGTGATAAGATATCATAACCAAGCCAATAATCATTAGTTAGAAATAAAATAACAAGGCTATACAATGACACCAATGAGATCTCCAAAACCCTAATGCATTATTAAAGTCTAATTTGCCAATATCTAATCTATGCAAACATGGATCTTTCGGTGCAAGTTATTAAGCCGCAACAACAATTTCCCAAAACTAAAAAACAAATCATTTATTAACAACTCAAAGTAGATATGAGTCAATTAGTTAATCTAGTAATGCATGCATTGTTACCACAGCCTTAAACGAGTTTAGACACCAAATACCAACCCAAAATTGTTTATTACAAGACTTCTGATTTTCATGAATCAAACTTCATAACAATAAAGGGTAAGGGAGTTTGTGTCCTCGAAAAACAAATTTTAAACCCAAAAAAATAAAATCTGTGAACACACAATCAGGATTTCCAACTACAAATGGCGCGGCCACTCTTGGAGAAATCCACCTCAATCAAAAGAATTTTACAAATCCTGGATTAAGGCACAGATACATCCGATTAATGAATCATAATCAATCTCAAAGACCAATCCAATAAAAAGGAAAAATTGAGTTTCACATTCAAGGCTAGTACAACTAAAAAACGCAATTAAACCCAATAGTTTCTTTACAGACAGGGGACGTGATTAAAGTTGAAATTAAAATCCAATCACAAAGTTATTCTATACATCCTCACTTCGAAAAAAAATTAGAGCTTCAATAAAATTTTGAAAAAGGGGTAGTTCATGGCGGCCTTTGCAAACATTTAGGGAGTACTGTGTAAATTTGCTAACTGATATGAGAAAAATTATGAGTGGCATGGGTTGATAACAGTAATAATATTAATAATTAAAACAATGAAAAAAGAAAAAAGAGTAATTGAGTGCAGAAGTGGAAGAGAACTAGGTTGGAAGAGAAGATGCTTACCTAGCTAGCGCCTACGGCGGAGACGACGATGTTTGTGTCTCACAAATGCAAACAAAACAAAAACCAGAAGCGAAGATTGTGGGCTTGGTCCATTTTGCCTCACTTGGACTTTTTAGGGTTAGCATGGCCCATCATCATTAATTTGGATAAAATATAAAATATTATGTTTTCATTTTACTTCCTTTTCTTAATTTATTAAATAGTGATCAATAATTTTGTAGATAAAAATAATATATTTAAATTAAGATAATTTTAATATAGAGTTGTCGTGCAAATTTATTAAAATGTATTTTCTATCCGTTTGTAAGATAACGTGAACAATATTTTTTTGTATCATTTTTATTTTAAACGTAAATAAATAATATAAAATAATTACATATTTCTTAATAATTAATAATACTGATTCTTAGTGCTACTTTTGTAAAGAAAAACAAAAATAATTGACATAATAGTAGGATTGGAAGATCGAGACTTCCTCGTCCACTCAAACACTTCATAGTCAAATGTTATGTTTTTAGTAATTTCAATTGCAAAATATTTAGTGCATTCAGAGTAATAATGATATATATGGAAGTGAGTAATAGTGAAACAAAAAACAACCTATATGGCTTAAATACATTTTTGTCCTCATTTTCGTAATGTTTGTTGCGGATGGTCTTCATTTTGACAGAATGTTTAAAATGGTCCTCATTTTTACCGAATGTTTAAAATGATCCTCATTTTCGCAATTCGTGTTTTATTTGGTTATTTTCTGTAACGCCGTTTAAATCATTAACGGAGCATTGTATAGGTGACCCACATTTTGTATTAGGTGTGCTACGTGTATTGTACATGTGTGGTAATTAGATATTTGGGGATAAATAAGTGAGTTAGGGTTTTGGTAAAGAATGTTTGGGCAGTTGGTGAGTTTTGGTAAGGAATGTTTGATGATGAATTAATGTTTTGAATTTAACTTCTTCCAGACTTAGATCAATCTAATTTTTCTCAATCTTAGATCAATATCACTTACTTCAATGCTCAAATTAAGATGTCATTTTGAACATGTTGGGACTAATATCGAGATAATCAAACTAATTCATTTATTCATTTAACAATAGTACAAAACATATTGGACTTTAAAAGATTACACACAATAACAGTATGAATAATACAATAACAACACAAGTGAACTCTATTACTAATTGCAGCATCTTATCTTTTCAGCAACTTTCAATGACTTCTCCAAATCATTAGGTCTGCCTCATTTGTGTCATGATGATGACATTCTTTTCATCAACACACCACCATTTGAAAAAGTTGCAGCCCACATTATTGGAACCACCACTTTATAAATCAATAAACCAAAAATTAAAACCAATTTATTATTAACACAAAAATAAAAACAGATTGTACCAAAAATTTTCTACCAATATTCTTTGGAGTTCTTGTCATCCTCAAAGCTATCATCTCTCCGCAGTTACAAATCAGGGTTAATCCATTTCTCGTTGAACCACCAACAGTGCATGAAGTGATACAACACGGTTGCCTCCAACGATTAAAACCAGACGTAAAGGAAGAAGATTGAGACCGTAACATACCTATATAATGGGATTGCAGGAAGAAGAAGATTGCAGCAACACCAATTAGTAATGGATGAACAAGATTGTTAAACCTCACCAACTACCCAAACATTCTTTACCAAAATCCTAACTCACTTATTTATCCCCAAATATCTAATTACCACACATGTACAATACACGTAACACACCCTAATATAAAATTGTGCCCCATGTACAATGCTCTGTTAATGATTTAAACGGCGTTACAAAAAATGACCAAATAAAACACGAATTGCGAAAATGATGATCATTTAAAACATTCGGTAAAAATGAGGACCATTTTAAACATTCTGTCAAAATGAGGACCATCCGCATCAAACACTACGAAAATGAGGACCAAAAAGGTATTTAAGCATATATATATATATATATATATATATATATATAGGTAATAGTTTGAAGGCTAATTACATTTGCTGTGGAACCTGTCGAGGTTGGTCAAGATCAATAGGCCAAGTTACTTTGAAAGCATTCCAATTTGAGTTCCCTTTGTAAGCCCTGCTCTCGGAAAGTTCCCTGCCGAGCAATCCTCTCTTTACCTGCTACTGTGCTAAGGATTCC